>MDTD01125554.1_pt1 | contig 20650 bp, 13 predicted proteins | sample 811221 | NCBI WGS metagenome assembly MDTD01 (sample SAMN05326646, study PRJNA326480) | marine metagenome | isolation source: seawater | place: Pacific Ocean: South West | collected 2011
GGTCTCGACGCGTCGTCTTTGACCTCTTTCACCGCGGAATCCCACGTCGTCGGATTTTCACCCGGCGGCGCGGGCGGCGCCGGAGGCACCGACCCCGTCGCCACGCGTCCCGCCGCCTCGGCCGCCGCGCTCAACGCCCCGGCGACGCTATTCTCATTCCCATTCTTCACGTTCACCTTTTCTGCATCCGCCATGAGATTTTTCAAAGCCTTATCCGCGCTCGCCTGCACTTTCGCCGCCGCTTTCGCGAGCGCGACTTTTTCCTTGACGGCTTTCTCCGCCTCGCGTTCCGCCTGGATTCTCGCCGTCGACGCGTCTCTGGCTTCGGCGCGCGCGGCGAGAATCTGCAACTTGGCTTGTTCCACCACGCGCTTCTCCGTATCCTCCTGTTCCTCGGCCGAACGTGCCGTCTCTTCCTCGAGCGCGCGTTCGGCCTCGGCGCGCGCCTTGGTCTCCTTGACCAACGCCTTTTTAAACTCGCGCACCAACCCTTTGAGTTTGGACACCGAGCTCGCCGTCTTTTTTAAATCCGCATCGTCCTCCATCCCCTTGGCGGCGAGTTCCTCTAATTTCCGCTGCGCCTTCATCGCCTCCTGTCGCCACGCCTCGGCGGATTTGTGTTCCGCCTTGGCGAACGCCTCGACGACTTTCTTTTTGCTCTTCCCTTGGAAATCCTCCTCGCGAGGCGTCGGCGTCGCGCGAAGCGTCGTCGCGTCTTCGTCGCCTTCTCTCGGCGGTGCCGTGGAATCTAAACGCACCGACGCGTCGTCGACGTACACACCCGTATCGACGTCACCCTTGCCTCGGATCGGATCCCACGTCGCGTCCGCGGCGTCCGTGCCCGTCCATTCGTTGGCGCCCCAACTCGATCCGAGTCGCGCCAGTCGACGCGGCGCCGACGATAGCGCCTTGGCCGCCGCGTCGACGATGGACGCCTTCAACACCGATCCCAATCGCGCCTCTCGCGCCTCTCGCGTCGCGTTGGCGTCATCGGCGCTCGGGGACGTCACCAGGCTCGCGTCGCTCGAGTTCACCATCACCGTGACGTTGAGCGCGTCCGAGTCGAGTCGAAACGACTTCCCGTCCAACGCGTCGGTAACGTTCATCACCACGCGCACTATTTGTTTTAACACGTCCGCGAGTGTCGCTCCCGGGAGCATCTGCACGCCGAGCGCGGAGCCGTCGGCGGCGGTCACCGTCGTCGTCGTCGTCGTCCGTCCCGTCGGCGCCGCGCCCAGTCTCGCCGCGCCCAGGCTCGCGCGCACCCACGGCGCGTCGCCTCCCTCAAAGGCTGGTTTCGCGTCTTCGACCGCGTTCGTGACGTCCTGACCGGTTTCATCGACCAATTCGGAGGGTGAGAGGTCGGCCATGTCCGCGTCCTTCGTCTGCTTCGCGGCGGCGGCGGAGCTCTTCGGGCGCATGCGCGCCACGTCGGACGACGGTTTCGCGGACGACGATCCTCCCGTCCACAGTTCCTCGACGTTGTTCCATTTCTTCATCACCTCCTCGTGCGCCTGCGCGTCGTCGTCTGCGGGTAATAAATCCTCTGGCGCGAGGGATCGGGACTCGTCCGCGCCCGTCTTGGCGGCGACAGCGCGCGACGTCTTTTCCTCGCGTGTCGAGTGTCGCTCCACCACCATCAACGCGCGCATGAGTTTATTCAACGTCGCTTCGAGCGCGCGCACGCGTCCGTTCGTCGTCGTCAACGCCGCGAGTTCGTCGTCGATGTCTTCGCTCAGCGCGCGCACGCGAGCGCGTCCATCCTGAGCCTTGGCGTAAGCGAGCTTTTGAAGCGCCACCTCCATGACGGTGAGTTTCAGCCGTAAATCTTTGGACACGGTGGCGTGCCACTGACGCACGGCTTCGACGCCGAGTTTAATCTCGTCTCGCGCCCTCGCGCCGGCGATACCCTTGGATTTGAGAATGGCGTAAATCTCTTCGAGACGTTCGGCGTAATTATCGGCGTCCGTCTTGATTTTCTCGTGCCATTCCTGCGTGTTCTCGTACTCTTCGAATCGTTCGCGCGCTTTATGCACCATGGCCTCCGGTCGGTCGTTGAGAGCGTCGTATTCGGATTCCTCGGCGGCGGTCGCGCCGTCGCCGCCGCGTCGACGTCGATGTCGACGTTTGGGCGGCACGCGCGCGGACGACGACGACGACGAAGACGACGACGACGACGAAGACGCGCCGCGCGGATGCACAGCTTCGATCTCGACGCCGTCTGACGGGTCTGAGGGTTCGACGTCCAACTCTTCGACGTCCATCTCTTTCTTTTCGTCGTCCTTCTCGTCCTCTTCGTCCTCGGCGCTCGGTAACCGCTGATTGGGCAACCGTCTCACTTTTTCCGCCACCGTGTTCATCTCGCGCTCCTTCTCGGTCATCGGCGCTGGGGGTAAAAAGCTCGGATCTTCCCCTCGAGTCTGCGTCGACGTCAGACTCACGTCGCCGCTCTCGCTCGACGCTCGCAACTGTCGCATCATGGCTTGTAAACGCTCCCCGTACCGACGATCGAGCTCGTCGATCAATTTCGATTGGTCTAATCTATCCGGTTGCGCAAAATAATCGAAACGTTCGTTCGTGGCGTACGGCGATTGTCTCGCGTTCGGCGACGGCGTGTACAGCGCGCTGTCCACGCCTCCACCGTCCGCGCCCCTCGCGCGATAGGCGCCGGCGCTCGTCCACGCGTCGGCGCCGTTTCTCACGAAATCCATCCCAGACGTCCTCATCGCCGCGTTGTCGCTCAATCCAACGAACGCTAATCCACCCGCGATCATCACACTTACGATGCACACCGACACGGCGCCGACACACAGCATGGCTGAGGTTAAAAATTGATCCCTGTGCGGCCCGACTCTCGAACCGCCGCTCGCGCGTTCCTCCGCGCGCGCGCGTCTCAGCCACGCGTACTCCTCCACGTCTCTTCCCTCCCCGCGCATCTGCGTCCCATACGTTCGTCCATCGCGTCCACGCGACGAAACCCCGCGATACTCATTCTCAAAGACCTCGTCTCCGGTCGCCCGCGTCGTCGCGCGTCCCGCGCGATCGCCGCCCTTCCCGCTCGCCGTCTTCGTCTCCCTCCCCCGCGTCGCCCGATCGCGCGCGCGCTCGTCCCGAACGCCGCGACTCGTCGACGCGTCCAACGAGCGTTCACGACGCGCGGTATCGCTCGATCTCGCGCCGTCTCGCGCGCGTCGAGACGAAAACATGGCGACGCGCCGCGAGATGGTGTTGAGCCGTCCCGCGACGAATGCCGTCGAGCGCTCGTCGACGCGGCGTGGGTGAGACGGTCGGAGACGCGCGATGCGATGCGAAGGTGGTGATCGCGCGCGACGCGGACGCGGAGGTCGATCGCGCGCGGCGGCGGCGTCTGACGCGACGGCGAGCGATCGACCGCGACGCGCGGGGATTCCAAGACGTTGGTATGCGTTGGTTCGTATTTTGATAAGGTTCTCACTTCTTAGTACACGTATCGAATGTCTGTTACTAGTTTATATATAGGGTTTAGTAACATATGTACGGACTATCGATACGTATACTGTATCCTTATTCATAGATGTGAATATATCGAGAGACGATACTCGTCGCGCCCATCGCGCGCGCCCATCGCGCGCGCCCATCGCGCGCTCGACGTCAGCGAGCGACGCTCGAGGACGGCGTCAACGCGCGAACGCGTCCTCTCGCGTCTTTCCCGCGGTCGTTCGCGTCGCGAATCTCCTCGACGCGTTCGTGAACGCGTCGACGCTCGATGACGCGCGATTCGATCGCGCGCGCGCCCATCGCGCGCTCGACGCCGACTCGCGCGCGTCGCGAACGCGCGCGTCGTCGAAACGTCCACGGTGACGATCGTCGTCGAACGCGCGTCGACGCGCGCGCGTCGGCGGACGAGGGACGACGAGACGACGATGGGCGCCGCGCGCTCGGGCAGTTGGCGCCGGAGCGCGCGCGCGACGACGCGACGCGCTCGGGACGCGCGCGATTGGCGTCCGTGAGCGCGTCGACGCGCGCGAGAGAGCGACCGCGAGATGTTCGCGCGACCGCGACGGAGAGCGGGATGGGGACGGCGCTCGCGGCGTTCGCGGCGTTCGCGGCGGCGACAACGACGGCGACGGTGAGTCGGTTGGAGACGCGCGAGCGTCGAATGCGCGAGGTGATGGAGAGGAGGGCGGCGATGCTTCGACAGTTTGAGCGCGAGGCTCGAACGCGCGAGGCGAGGGCGAGGGCGGAGGTGGAGGCGGCGGAGGCGCGCGAAGGAGAAGGAGAAGGAGAAGGAGAAGGCGCGCGAATCGAAGCGGCGAGACCCGCGACGACGAGACCCGCAACGGCGCGAACGACGTCGACGCACGCGAAGAGGGCGGTCTGGAGGTATTATCCGCCCGGGTACGACGACCCGTACGCGCCCGTGCCGAGCGCGGCGCGGAAACCGAGACCGAGCGAACGCAAACGGGGCGTTCGCAAGGAACAACGCGCAAAATATTTCACCCTCGTCGGGTCGAAGTGTCACGGCAACACTCCGCGCGCGAGAGACGAAGCGATCGCGGAGTTCGAACGTCGATGCGCGTCGGAAGACCCGTCCGATCGATTGTTCGACACGTCGCGAGGCGCCGCCGACGTCGCCGTGTACGGCGTCGCGTGTCGCGCGCTGTGGGAAGAGCGTTCTCTGGACGCCCTCGCCGGCGCGGGCGCGTTCAGCGATGTCTTCTTGACGCACCACCGCAACGACGTCTCGACACGCGCGTTCGGTGACGGCGATGCGGTGTTAAAGTGTTCGAATCCGTTCCCAGGATCCATCAACGGACGATCCGCCGGAGAGGGCTATCACATGGGTTCCGTCGAGGCGCGCACGCTTGCGAGCGTCCCTCAACATCCAGCCATCGTTCGCCTGTACGCGGCGTTCCTAGAGAAATCCCGCAATGAGAGTTATCTCTTACTCTCCGCCGCGGGCGACGACGCGCACTCGATGCGCGAGCGAGGCGAGTTGACGCCGAGACAGACGCGCGCGGCGCTTCGGCGCGTCTTGCACGGCGTCGCGCACTGTCACGATCACGGCGTCGTGCATCGCGACATCAAGGCTGGGAACGTGTTGATGACGAAGGATAATACGTACACGAGCGGTTTCGACGCGACTCTGATCGATTTCGGCGTGGCGAAACAGGCGATTCTTCCGGATAGGTACTCGTGCGATGTCTACGGGACGCCGGGGTACCAAGCGCCCGAGATGCTTCTGAGCGACATGGTCGGCGTCTCGCACGAGGTATACGCCAAGGTGGACGTCTTCGCGTTCGGTGTCACGGCGTTTTTCATGTGCGTCGGGAGAGAATTGTTCAGTGACGACGAGTGGACGTCCTCGCCGAATAAACCCGAGGCAGAGGCCAAGGTGAAGCGACGCGCCATGGCGTTTTGGAAGAAATCAGGTCGCGCGGACGAAGAGGAGGACGAGGACGAGGACGCGAGCGACGGGGCGGTGTTGGCATCGATGCTGAGGTACGCGGACATGAACATGACGCCCGCGCACGAGAGATGGTTTGGAGAAATGTTCGGCGACGACGCGGCGGCGAGAGACGCGGAGCCGACGACAACGACGCTCGCCGAGTACGTCACGGAGCGCGTGAGCGAGTCACAACCGCGCGCGTTCGCTGAACTCATCGCCCAGTGTCTCGCCTACGATCCAGCGCGTCGTCCGACGGCGAACGAAGCGCTCGCGTGGAAAGGTGCGTGGAGATACGTCGTCGACGACGCCGACATCGAGGCGCACTGTCGACGCGCGGGCGTGCGAGACGTGTGTTTCATACCAGCCGCGCGATGAGACGGCGCCGAGCGTTGTGATGTATATGTATGCGTGCTTGAATGAATGAATGAATGAATGAATGAATGAATGCGCAATTAAAATAACCCTCTATACGTCTGTACCGCTTTAAAAATACTTTGAACCAAAGACTTGCTCGTCGAATTTCACCTTGAACGCCTCGCGAGGCGCGGGACGAATCACATTCACCCCATCCTCCGCCACGGACTCGCGATCGAGTCTCGGGTGATACGGCGGTTGTAACGTTGCCAACTGCGCCGGCGTCATCCCCTCCGTCCACGATTCCGGCCACCCACCGTTCTCGGCGTACCCTCGTCCGTACGCGCTCGTCGCCGGCGCGAATCGATAAATCAACGTTCGTCGCTCTTCCTCCCCTCTCCACGCCAACGTCCCGTGCGTCGTCGCCTCACTAAACAACACAACATCCCCCGCGTTCAAAACCGGCGAATACCCGTGCTCCTGCGCCGTCTCGTACCCCTTGACGCTCTTCGGCGCGGGAAACGCGCTCTTGTGCGACCCGCGCACGACGACAAACCCTCCCTCCCCCTCCTTCACCGGCGTCAGCGCCACCGTCAGCGCCAACAGCTCACAACGCATCTCCCCATCGTGCACCGCGTATCCCAACGGCCAATTCCGCTTCCCATCGTCCGTCATCGCCCCTCCGTGCATCTCGAACCCCTCCGCCCCCGGCGCCTGCTGAATCAGTAAAGGATTATGATCCAATCGATACCCCGGCCCGAGCAGTTCGTGCAGGTACGGCGCCAGTCTCGGATGGCTCAGCACCTCTCTGAATTTTTCCCTCTCCCCTTTCGGCCATCCCAGGAACCCCGCGACGTCGCGTCGACCCGTGACGCCGTCTCCGCTCAGCGGCCCATTCGCGCGGGTCAATCGAAGCGCGCCCGTGCGCTCCGCCTTGACGGACGAATCCACGCGCGCGTCGATCGCGTCGCGCATCGCCGCGACGTCGGTCGACGAGAAGACATTTCTCAGTATCAAAAACCCGTTCGTGTCGAACCAGAAACGCTCGTCGTCGGACATCGCGCGCGAAGACGCGCGCAGCGCGGGGGCGTCGTGACACCACCGCGCGCGCGCGCCTCCGTCGAACGGTGCCGACGACGGGCGCGGACGCGCGGAGACGTCGCGCGCGAGATTAAAAAATAACGCGCGTCGTCCGGCGACGCGCTCGAGCGCGCGCGCGATGGATCGCATGACGACGCGCGCGATGTGACGACGCGCGGGATGGATGGATGGATGGATGGATGACGTTTCACCGTGGACACGGTGGCCGTGCGTGTACGTATTCTGTAGTGTATACGCCTATCATGGACGTGGTGTGTGTGCTAGGGTTTGCGTGTGCTAAAAAGCGACCGTTGCGCGCGCGTCGACCGCACACGCGCGCGCGCGACGACGACGCGCGCGAGAGACCGGTCCCGAGAAAGCATGGGCACCGGACGAAACCGCGCGCCCGTCGCGTCGTCGGCGTCGACCGCGACGTCGTCGTCTCGCGATGCCGTGATCTCGCGTCGCGATCATCATCATCATGCATCGGACGACGCCCTCGACGCGTTCCTGCGATTCGCCGCGCGCGCCAAGACGACGCTCGCGAGCGCGGACGGGAAGGATAAAGTGCTGAGCTTTTGTCAGTACGCGTGCATGTTCGTCGGCGGGGGGGTGGATGGACGAGCGACGCGCGCGCAGAAATCTCTGGCGGCGAGTCGGAAACCGTTTCGACTGTGGAAACCCGTGGAGGCGGCGATGCCGCTGTTGGAGGCGCGCAAGCGGCGGAAATCGTTGGGCGTGACGTCCGCGGATCGTGCGGCGCACGTGTTGCGAGCGCTGGGGATGTGCGCGTACTTTGGATTCGATCACGTGGTGTGGGCGACGCAGGCGGGCGTCGTCGCCGACGAGTCCAAGACGCTCGGTGAGTACGCGCAAAAGGTGAGCTACTGGGGATGGTTCGTCGGAAGCGCGAGTGGCTTGTTTTTAAACACGGCCGAGTTGAACGCGCTGTTGGACGCGATGCGCGAGAAGGGGTTCGCGAGGCCGGAGGGGGACGACGCCGACGCCGACGCCGAGGAGACGAACGAGGAGGAGCGCGAGCGACGAGACGCGGAGAGAGAGGAGATTCGACAGCGCGCGAGAAAAGTTTTCGTCGGTCTGATCACGAACAGCGCGCAGACGGTGTTGGCGATGGCGCTCTTAGGACGGGTGAAGATGTCCAAGCGTAAAATCGGCGCGTTGGGCATGTTTCTCTCCGCCGTGCACGTGGCGTCCATTCTACCGCCCGCGATTCCACCGGCCAAGGAGAAGACGGTGTGAGCGAGTTTCGCGACGGTGCGCGTGACGTCTCGACGGTGCGGGCGCCGTCTCGAAGCGCGCGAGTCGCCGCGGCGAGGCGACGCGTACAACAAATCAGAATGTCACAACTACAAGAGTTTTTTGTTTCTTCGCACGAATCATCCATCCCTGGCGCGTCGTCGAATAACTCATCCATCGTTCGTTTCGAATCCTCTCGAGTCCCACCCACGCTCACTTTTCGGGCGTAAAGGCGAGATTCCAAAACCCCTTCGGCGCCGGTTCCGGCGCCCACTTCGCGCGGTGTCGCGAATTCGCGATCACATTCTCGCGCGGCGGCGCGTGCGTGCACTTGATGGTCGAACGATCTTTCCCCGGCATCATCGCGTCGTAAAACGTCTGACAATCCGGACACACGTACGCGTCGAGAAGCTCGCGCTCGCTCTTCTTGCGCACGACGTCTCGATACTTGGTCGCCCGTCGACGCGCGTTCCCGGCGTCGTCGAACACAGCGTTCGGCGAACGAGGCGCGTTGTCGGACAGACACTTATTCTTGCGAACTTTGTTGTCGCCGTTTTCGCGCGACGGCGACGACGCGGCCGCGTTTTTCGAATCGAGAAAGATTCGATCCAGCGGCGGCGCCTCGCCCGCGCGTCGTCTCGGCGCCTCGTTCGCGGCGTCGGCGAGATTCTCACGCGCGTGCGGACGCTCGCTGTCGCCCTGCGCGGACGTCCGTCGCGCGCGCGCATCATCGCCACCACCACCGTCGTCGTCGTCGTTCCGTCTCTTTTGCGTCGCCCCCCACAACTCATCCTCGTACTCGACGCCTTCGTCTCGCGCGTCCTCGCGTCGCTCGACGCGTCTAAACCCATCCCTCGCCTCGACATCGACCCGTCGTCGCGCGGTCGCCTCACATTTCTCCCGAGCATCGCTCTCACGCGCGCGTCGCGCGAATTTCTCCCTCCCTCGACGCTCGTCCTCGTCGTCGTCTCTAAAAATCTCCAGTCGTCTCCGCCGCGTCGCCGCGTCGCCGTCGACTCCGTCCAACGCCCTCCTCCCCCCACTCGTCCCCTCTCGCCGTTCATCCCTCCCCCTCCTCCCCCCGCGTCCCACCCTCGTCGTCGTCGTCGTCCCCTCGACGTCCTTCCCACCCATCTTCCTATACAACGCCTCGTAATGTTCGGCGCGTTTCCTATACTTGCGACACGCCTCTCTGTACAACGTCGTCTCCCGTCTCGCCAATTCCACCCCCTCTCCCTCCCTCTCCTCGTCCGCTCCTCGCCGAATCATCTCCCTCCCGAGTTTTTCATTCAATCGCTCGATCTCTCGTCTCGCTCGCGTCAACGCTCGCGTCGTCTCGCGCGCTTTTCCTTCATCTTCTCGCGCTTTTCCTTCCCACTTGGTGCCCGCTTCTCGGAGCACCCTCGTCATCTCATCCACCCCCACGTCGAGCGCGCGCGCACGACCGTCGAAAACCCTCCAAGACGCTCGCAAAAATATTCATCCACGTCCCCGGATCGCTCGTCTCGTCCTCGGACGTTCGCGCGAACGTCTCGCGGACGAATCGTCGCATCGCGCGCGAGAGGTCATCGTCGTTTAAACGCGCGCGCGCGTCGGGGGTCTCGGCGCGCATCCCGACCCTCGATCGGGGGTCCGCGCGACGAGACGAGACGAATTCGAATTCGACGGGACGAATGCCGCGTCGTCGCGTCGTCGTCGATCGCGACCGAGGCGAGGAGGACGACGACTGACGACCGTCGTCGACGCGCGAGGATGCGGTGGCGCGTGGCGTACCCCGCGTGACACTGTATACGCATAGAGAGAGAGTGTATTGACCGATCACGACTCGTCGAGAAGAGGGACACAGCCAATGCCCGGCGTGACACTGTATACGCAGAGAGAGAGTGTATTGACCGATCACGACTCGTCGAGAAGAGGGACACAGCCAATGCCCGGCGCGCCCGAAGACGCCCATTCGACGACGCGCGCGTCCATGGCGTCGACGGAGGCGTACGCGAGGGGTGACTACGGCCGCGGTGACGCGGACGCGGACGTGAATCGCGCGCCGTCGCCGATGGGGACGATGACGACGTCGAAGGATGAGGTGGACGCGGCGCCACCGATGGGGTGTTGCGCCAAAATGGCGCAAGAGATGGAGAAATATCGCCCGCAACGGCGCGCGCGAGAGGTGTACGGCCCGGGGGAGGGGGGTGTGAACGCGGTCGTGCGATTGAACGTGACGATGTACGGCGGACAGGGGTGCTTCGGACCGAGTCGAATGCTCGGGCGCGCGGACAGGACGACGCCGCCGCGCGCGCTCGTAGCCGTCGGAATGTCTCCGGAAGAGTATCGCGACGTGTTCGTCGAGCAGCTCGATGCGATCGAGAACGAACATTTCCCCGAGGGTTGTTGTCGCGGGTGCGTCACGCAGTGTCCCAATATCGCGTGCTGCTTCTTCGGCAGCCTGCTCACCGTCGGCTGTTTGCTTCCCTTCTTCTGCAGAAGAGAGGGTGAGAAATTTCCACTCAGGGAGCGGCGATGCAAAGCGTTCGACGCGGCTCTTCGCGAGTGGCAAACCAACGCGAACGCGAGGTTTGAAAAGTATCACGTGTACGTCAAGACGCAGTCGCACTCTTACATGAAAAAGCAAGGGGACAAGGCGGAGCGCGTCTATCAGCGCTGGATCGTCGTCGCTCTGAACGACAAAGAAGCGGCGGCGTTGTCCACCGAGCCCCATCTCTCCGGCCTCATACCCACCAATGAACCGCTGTGCAACGGCCCGAGAACGTTGGTGGACGAAACGACCGGCTATTGCACGCATCCGTACCCGCAGATTCGCAGCGACATGTAAGGCGCCGTGGCACGTGTGCCATACATACGACGAGTCACGACTCGTCATCAAGACCCCACACCATCCACACCCGCACGACCGCGCAGCCTTCCACCGCCTCGCACGCTGTATATCATATACATATATTGTAACAGATACTCCTATATACGATACACACCCGTGCTCTTTCCCCGTCTTTACCCACCAGTCACCGTCGTCACACTCGTATTCCATCACTTCACGGTCCGATGTATGAACGAATAATCAACCCTAAACCCTACCCAGCGCGACAGGGAAGGGAAGGGTTCGATCGATCGATCGATCGCGTCACTTTGCGTCGCTCTCGCGTCGCGCGTCCACCTCGCGAGCGTCTCCCGATGACGGCGATGCGCAGAGGCCTCTCCCGCGCGTACGCGTGCGCGGCGAGACCGAACCTGAGGACGACGAAAGAGAACGATTCGTCGTTTTTCGGTGCGATCGCGGGCGCGAGCGCGCGATCGAAAACGTTCCCACCGATGAGCGAGGCGTACGCGGGAGAGGGTTCGACCGATGATGTGCGCGGGAAAGTGGACGTTTCGAACGCGCCGATGACGACGAGGGTGACGACGCTGGCGAACGGGGCGACGATCGCGAGCGAAGACGCGTCGGGGGCGACGACGGCGGTGGGGGTGTACGCGAACGTCGGGAGCCAACGGGAACGCGCGTGGGAACGCGGGTTCACGCATGCGTTGGAGCGAGCGGCGTTTAAAGCGACGAGAAACAGAAGTAGTTTTCGAGTGACCCGGGAGTGTGAGGTGATGGGGGCGAATTTGAGCGCGAGCGCGAGTCGGGAACAGTTTTGTTTCGCGGCGGACGCGTTGAAGACGCGGCTTCCCGAGACGACGGAGTTGTTGTTGGATAGCGCGCTGAATCCGGCGTTGGAGAATCACGAGGTGGAGGAGGTGGTGAAGAATTTGAAGGAGGAGGTGAAGGAGTTGCATGAAAATCCGCAGGCGTTGTTGATGGAGGCGACGCACGCGACGGCGTACGAGGGCGGGTTGGGGCACGCGCTCGTCGCCCCGAACGGGGATTTGAGTCACATCACCGGGGATTCTCTTCGTGAGTTTGTGAAGGAAAACTTTACCGCTCCGAGAATTGTTCTCTCCGCGGCCGGGTGCGATCACGACGAGCTCGTGCGCATCGCGGAACCGATGTTGGCGACGTTGCCCAACGCGCCTGGCGCGGAGGCGACGCCGACGACGTACGTCGGCGGCGACTTCAGACAAAAGACGGATTCTCCAATCACGTCCATCGTGCTCGGTTTCGAATTCAAGGGTGGTTGGCGCGATACCAAGGCGTCGACCGCGATGACGGTGCTCACGATGCTTCTCGGCGGCGGCGGTTCCTTTAGCGCCGGGGGTCCGGGCAAGGGCATGTACTCGCGTCTGTACACGCGCGTCCTCAACCGATACTCTTGGGCGCAAAACTGTACCGCCTTCCACAGCATCTTCAACGACACAGGCATCGTCGGCATCTCCGCCATGGCCAACGCCGCGCACACCGGTGACATGGTCAAGGTGATGGCGAGCGAACTTCAAGCCGTCGCCGCCTCCGGCGCGGTGACGCCGCAAGAGCTCGAACGCGCCAAGAACGCCACGGTGAGCTCCATCCTGATGAACCTCGAGTCCAAGGCTGTCGTCGCCGAGGATATTGGTCGTCAAATTTTAACCTATGGATACCGCAAGAGCGCCGCCGATTTCATCGCCGAAGTGCGCGCGGTGACGGCGGAGGACGTCTCCAAGGCGGCGGCGGATCTCCTCGTCTCCGCGCCGACGGTGGCCATGTCGGGCGAGTTGCACGCCGCGCCTCGCTACGAGGAGATTAAGGGTATGTTCTGATTCTGGATTTCTTTTGAACGACACGTACGTGTTCGAACACCGATAATCCTTAGAGGACGTTCCGCGCTATACTTTGTTACGAATACGAAACGAATACTATTCGCCGTCGTCCGTCTCCCTCTCGCGCGCGCGTCGAGTACACGAGTAGATTAGAATTAAGACGCGTCACGTTACATTACAACGCATCACCCATGAAAACGATGAGGACTCGATTTTTGTCTAGTAAGAAAATGTGTCCTCCATCGCTCTCGAAACACCCCAAATTTAACGCGAAGCGGCGACAACCGCGTCGACGTTCACCGCGCAAACCCCTTACGCTACCGTCGCCTCCTCAGCCGGCTTGGCTTCCTCCGCCGGGCGTTCAACCGGCGTGCCCACAGCCTCGTTGCTGTAATCGCCGTGCACTTCCATGAGCTTGGTCAAATCAAACTTCGGCGCCTTGAGAATCTTAACCTTGCGAATGTACACGTTTTGAAGCGGGTAAATGCCAGAGCAAGACTTTTCAATCTCCTTGCCGATGACTTCCGGGATGAACTTCAAGACGAGTTCCTTCAAATCGCAGGTGGTGCACTCACGAGTGATGATTTCAACCATCTTGGCGCGAATTCTGCGAATTTGCGCGCTTTGCGCGTAACACGTGCGCTTGGCTTGGTCAACGCGACGCTTGGTGAAACCAATGCAAAACACGCGAAGCGTGTACCCATCCGTCGTCTTGACGTCGACGAAGCACTCAATGAGGGAGAACCACTTGCGAACCAGGGAGCGAATCTTATCCGTGGTGAAGTCCATACCGGCAAAGTTCGTGAGAACGTTCTTGCCTTGCACGTCTTCGCACTTCAACTTCATCTTACGAAACGACTGATCTTCGTCGTTGTTCAAGTCGGCGAGGGAGATTTCAAAGATACGACCCTTCAAGCCATCCGAGGCAATCTGTAACACACATCGCGCGCGCACGCATCGCATTCGTCAGTCACGGGTTCCATTCACCGAGCGCGTCTCGCGTCTCGCGTCTCTTCGTCTCTTCGTCTCTTCGCGCGCGCGCTCGACTAGGGCTTTCATCGCATCCTCGCCCAATCGCGTACCTTGGTGCCTTGCGTGCGGCTGACGAGCGTCTTGCCGATGTTACGCACGGAGAACATGCTCGGGGCCTTGATATCGTACCAATCCTTCTTCGTGAACGGATCGACACTGCGCGCGAGGGTAAAACCACGAGAAATCATCCATCGTCAGTCACGCCGCCCCGAAACCCCACGCGCGCGCGTTCCCGTGCCTCCCATCCGTCCTTCTCGTCGTCCACCTCGCTCGATCGCGCGATCATCGAGACGACACCAAATACACAAATATTCCACCCGCATCTTGCACACCGCGACGACGACGACGACGACGACATCGCGTCGTCACCGCGCGTTCGTCGTCATCGCGCGCGCGCACGATCAAAGCCCTACGACGACCGACCCGTCGCGTCGTTCGCCTTCCCATCGAGACGCGAAGACGCGAGACGCGCGCGAACGAGCTACAAACACGTACGCCTTCTTCTTGCCGCCCTTCTTGCCCTTGGACATTCGCTTATTCTTACCGACCGCCATGACGACAGACAGTCGCGCGCGCGTGAAAGGCGGACGACGTCGATCGCGGACGCGAGGAGGCTCGTCGGGTTTAGCGTGTGGTGCGTGCGTGTCTCTCTGTATCACTCTCATATGTGTTTGAATACGTACTACATGTCCTACTATATATCACATAGAGACGCGCGCGTGTATTATCGTGTTTTTGATCCCGTAGTGTGGTGTATGGATAGACCGTGTAGGTACACACACGGAGGGCCCCCATGTGCACCCTCGAGGTCCCGCACCGCGCGCGCTCGAGGTCCCGCGCACTCTCGCGCGCGCGGCGCTCGCGACCTCGACCTCGACGCGCGGACGCGTCGTTCGTTCTCTGTCTCTCTCTCTCTCGCGTTCGCACGCGCGGGATTCACGCGTTTCGTTTCGTTTCATGTCATTTCATTCGTCCCCGGCGGCGGCGGTCGGTCGCCGAATGGATGCGCTCGGACCTCTCTCGCGCGCGGTGATGACGAAGACGAAGACGCCGACGACGCGTTCGTCCGCGTCTCTTCGCTCGTCTGGATCGTCGTCTCGCGTCGCGATGCGCGAGCGCTCGAGAACATCGAGACGGAGGAGGAGGACGACGACGACGCGGGTCGGCGGCGGCGAGGGCGATTTTCAATTCGACCCGAGCGCGTTGCCGACGTTCGGGGGTAAAGCGAGCGGTGGTGCGAGCGAGGGCGGAGGTACCGCGAGACGAGGAGGTGGTGGATTGATCGTGCCGGGTATGGATGGGTTCGATGACGTGGCGGTGCAGAGAAATCCGTCGCAGGGGGCGCCGACGGGCGGCGGCGGCGGCGGCGGCGGCGGCGGTCAGCGGATCGGACCGGCGGGGGTGATTCCGAAGGTTGGTGGTGCGCTTCAGGGCGCGTTCGAACCGTATAAACCTCCGGAGACGTTTGAAAGCGCGAAGGTGAGCGATGATGAGAACGATCCCGAGTTTATGCTTCAACTCATACGCCAACGCGCGGGTTTGTGGCACAAGTTGGCGACGTTTATTCGTCCGTTGCAGTCGAGAGGATACCAACCGAACGATATCTTCGAAGCGTGTGGGGTCGAACCGAAAGAACAGGCGTTGTGGGTGACGTGGTTGCAGTGCTACGCGTCGCTCAAGGATGGCGCCGAGTTTGACAATGAAAAGTTGTCGTACTTTGACGACGAGTTTCGAGGCGCGCCGAACCTATCGCAAATCATGTACCTCCCGGCCAAGGTTCGCGCCCAGGCGGCGATGTTCATCGTCGAAAACGAATTTGAAGACGCACAATCTCGCGAACTCGTCAAGGCGTACGAGATCAAGCGCTCGAACGTCAACACTATCGCGGCGAGAGATTTCAACGACACGCCGGGGGACGTTTTGGCGTACAAGCTCTACCGCGACATTCTCGAATTGCAGAGATACCAGGGTGAAGAGGAGGCGACGAAGATTTACGATCGCGGCATCAAGTACGCCGCCTCGGATACCGCGCGCGAGCGATTAGGCAGCGCGGTGAAGATGTTTACCATGGCGATGGAGACGGGGACGTCCACCGTCGCTGCGGCGGACGCGGCGGGCAACGAAAACGTCGCCGCCGAGGTGCAAGTGGTCCGTCTCGAGGAGCATGAGTACCAATTCAAACCCATTCCGGTGTTGGGTAATCTCAACAGCGTCACCTCGGCCAAGGTTCGCTCGGCGGCGACGTTACAAAAAGATGGAAACATCTTTGGCGTGTTTTCTCCGCAAGGCAACAACGATTGGGTGGCGTTGCCCTCGTGGGAATTGCTCGAGTTTTCCACCTCCCCGTTCGCGCTCTTCTGCGACGACACGTCTAAGTTGGACGTCAAGGGCGTCAAGGATAAATCCGAACCCGGTCTCTTGATCGCCGATAAGGCGGTGACGACGCCCGCTTTCGGCAAGTATTACCTCGTGGCGAAGACGTCGTCGTTGGTGCTCGCCGGGAGCAACGCGGCGGCGGAGAGCGTCTCCATCATGGACGGTAAGGATATCCTCAAGCTCGAGCGCGAGGGCAAATCTGTCAACACGCTCGCACACGTCTTGTTGTGCGTTCGCGCGCCGTCTCGAGGTGGGGACGACGGCATGACGACGGACGCGCCAATGTAGACGAGCGCGCAGTTGTAGTAAAAGATGCGATGCGACGCGGACGATGGCGTATCATATGAATGGTTTCATTAAAAGCGAACGACGACGAGCGTCGGCGGCGCTCGGTTGACGTATTACTTTTTGTTCTTCTTGACCTTTTTCGGCTTCAACTCGGTGGCGATGAGCTCGTAGAGGGATTCGTCGCTCAGTTTTTTGTCCGACTCCACTTCTTGCGGTTCAAACGTCGTGATGCGATCGTTACCGTTCTTGAGAACTAAAAACGTGCACTTGACGTGCGCGACGGCGTCACCATCCTTTTCGTAGAGCACCGGGTACGCGTGCAATAAACCGTGGTTGCAGCACTCGACGAGACCAAAGTTGACGCGCTTCTCCTGCAAAGCGCGAGCGGTGAACGGCATGGTGGGGAATCGCTTGGAAATTTCCGAGAAGACGGCACGCGAACCCGCCATTTTCAATTGGTAATTCTTTTCGATGGCGCGCTTGTACACCTTGGTTTCCTTTTCGTCGCGTTGCTTCGGCTTGCCCTCGCCCGTGGACATGACGATGTCCAGGGCGTACACCTCGTACATCTCGATCTCTTCCGGATCAGCCTTCATCTCCGGCGACGATTTATTCAAGATCACCTTGTTCCCATCGATGATGAATCTCTTCATGTTGTGCGTCACGACGCCCTCGACGACGGAGACGCCGAAATCCTTCGCCACGGATTCGATGGTCGCCCCGATCTCCGCCGTGGAATCGCCCGGACGAAGCTTACGAATGACAATCTCAGACGCCAATTCCGCCGCTTTCATGACGTCCGCCTGCGCGCCCGTCACCTTTTGTCCACCGATGACGATCGTCCGCGCGCACGTCGCCACGTACCCATCGACGTGCGCCCCCAAATCGATCTTCACCGCGTCCCCGTCTCGAAACGTCTTTTCGTCCCCGGCGCTCGGCGAATTATGACACACGCAATTATTCACGCTCACGCACGTCGGAAACGCCACCCCTTTCTCCACTTTGTTCCCATCTTTATCCTTTTTATTGTAATACTTCCCAGTCTCGCGCTCGATCGAGGCATCACCCGCCGCGCACGCGTCGACGATTTTCGCCCCGGCGACGCACTTTTCGAGCACCGCGCGCGTCGCCGCGTTGACGCAATCCGCCGCGATCTTATACTTGGTCACCACATCCGGCTGTTCGAGTCGAAACAACATTTCCTCCGTCAGTCATCGCGCGTCCCACCGTCCCCATCCCACGTCCACGCCTCCCCGTCGCGCGTTCGTTCCTTCGCGCGCGCGCGCGGGGTCTCGTCCCCGGGACCCGGCGCGTATCATTCATCCCCTCTTTCGTTCATCCTCCCGCGCCTCGAGAACTCCCATCGCGCGACGATTCGAACGACACGTCTCCGCGCGCGCCCTCCGCCCGCGTTTTCACGCCTTTCACTCGCGCGCGCGCGCGCACACGCACGTTTTCACACGTAAACTCGCGCTCGTCGATCTCCTCCTCGCTCTCGCTCGCGTAATCGCTTCCGGAACTCTCGTCGTCGCGCATGACGAGGAAGAGAGAGCGCGCGGTGGTTCGACGCGCGGTCGATCGACGGTCTCTTCGTTCGAAGAGAAGTGACGCGCGCGCGAGGACGACGGGCGATGACGATGGAGAGAACCTTTTCGATTGATGCCCTAAACCCTAAATGTTCGCGTCTACGTCTACGTCCGCGCTACTCTTCTATTCAATCGAATTGGTCCAAGCCTTTGTCTATGAGCTTTCCGAGTTTCCTCACCACGTCGTTAAAATCATCCCGAGTCGCGTTTTTTCTCGCGTAATCGCTCACGTTTCCCGCCACCGAACCGACGCTCTTCGCGATGTTCGCCGCCGACGCGAGCGCTTGACGAACGTCCTCTCGCGTCGCGTTCGCACCGGCGAAATCGCGCACGTCTCTCGTCACCGAATCAATGCTCTTCACGATCGTCGCCGCGGACGCGAGCGCTTGACGAACGTCCTCTCGCGTCGCGTTATTCCCGGAGACGTCGCCGACGTCGTCCGCCACGGTTTGCGCGCGCGCGGCGACGTTTTCGATCCGTCCCGCCGCTCTCGAGATGGACTCCAACGCGTCGTCCAGATTCTCCCGATTACTTTCCGATAAAATCTTAAAATTCATGCCCCCGACCGCTCGAGACGTGACGAGCAAGAGCGCCACGAGCGCCGCGAGTGCCGCCGTCTGTAACCCGGCGACGACGTCTCGCGCGTCTACGCGTTTCACGAATCGTCTCCACCGAGACCTCCTCTTTTCGCCATCGCGCGCGCGCACGGAGACGCTCGGTTCGTCCTCGTCGTCCTCACGCGGCGAATCGCGCGCGGTCGCGTCCGTCGACGGTGGACGCGCGTCTTCATGCGCGTGCATCTGCATCTGCATCTCTCTGGACGATGACGATGACGACGGATGGGCGACTTCTTCGTCCGCCATCTCCGCTCGCGCGCGCGTTCGCGCTCGCAACGCGTCCGCGACGAACGCGGGCGGGGCGAACGGGACGCGTTCGCGCGACATGACGCTCGCGCGCGAGGAAAATGAATGCAATGAAATGACGCGCGGGTGATTCTGATGCATCCATCACACGTCGCCGCGCGTCTCGTCTCGTCGAGACGGGATGTACGACGACGGTGAGAGCGATTCGGAGACGGCGTACGCGTCTCCTCGCGCGCGCGTGGACGCGAGCGATGACGACAGAGACGGAAACGGGTTCGATTCGACGATTCGATCGTCCCGGAGGATGGCCCCGGAGGACGGCGCGCGACGACGCGGTGAGCCCCCGGTGGAGGTGACGATGACGCGAACGCGCGAGGGGAACGCGTCGCGAGGGATGATTCGTCCCTCGCGCGCGATGGCGATCGACGTCGCGACGCTGAGGCACGTGTTTGAAAGAATCGACGCGAACGGCGACGGCGACATCGATCCGAACGAATTCTTAGAGGCGTGGTCGGACGATCCCGAGATCGGGCAACTTCTCACCGTCGGGTGCGACATCGCGTGTTCGACGGAATCGATCGATGACGCGGAGAAATTGCGAAGGGCGCAGAAAATTTTTGACGCGATCGACGCGGATCGAAACGCGCGCGTGACGTTTCGCGAGTTTAAGAAATATTTCGAGCTCAGGGCGAAAACGCCGGTTCGAGTCGAGAATTCGCCGACGAAAGGGACAGCGCTGAATCTCAGCGCCCCGCTCGAGTTCACCATCTTCACCTTGAAGCGAGCGTTCGACGTCATGGACGAGGACGGTGACGGCGAAATATCCCCGGCGGAGCTCTCGCGAGGCTGGATGAGCGAGAACATAGGTGACCTCCTGGGCAACACGTGGCTCGAACACAACAAAAAAGCGTCACCGTCGGACGTCGAGCGAATATCACTGCACATACAAAACATTTTCCTCCGAATAGAGGCGGATCGACACGAAACCGCCGGGATTTCCTTTCCCGAATTCGTTCGATACTTCCAGGTGAAAGACACATCCCGACCGACCGACGGCGCTCTCGGGGAGACAACGGAGACGAAAACGCACTCGGTGGAGACATCGGTGTCGAGACCGTGTTGCTTGGCCTTTTGCACGAGTTCGGCGTCCGCCCAAGCCGCCATGCGATACGCCGAGAGCATCAAGATGCCCCAGCCGCTCTGTTGTTTCTTCTGCTGCGTGTGGTGAGGCATCCGCGTCTCTTCGCCCCGCCTGTACCACCAATACCGAGTAATACCACCGAGTACGAGTCGCACCACCGATCGCACGACGCGCGCGCACACGAACGAACGAACGAATGAATGAATGTCTCGTATGCATGATTCATTCATTCATTCATTCGACGAGAGACGACGACGCGCGCGGGAACACGCGCACACACGCGCGCGCACACAAACGAACACAAACACACCTCCACCGATCCCCGCGCGATCTCGACCCCGCGCGAGACGTACGTCGCGCGCGACTCGCATTCATTCACGCGCGCCATGTCTCTCGGGTGCCGAGAATGCGCGAGCATCATCACGACGACGCGCGCGCTCGTCGCCCTCGCCCTCGCCCTCGCCCTCGCGCTCTCGCGCGCGCGCGCGGTGTTCGCATCACCGTCTCCCGATCGACGCGAGATCACCGGCATCGTCGTCGTGGACCGAGCCACGGGAAC
>MDTD01166574.1_pt1 | contig 20650 bp, 17 predicted proteins | sample 811221 | NCBI WGS metagenome assembly MDTD01 (sample SAMN05326646, study PRJNA326480) | marine metagenome | isolation source: seawater | place: Pacific Ocean: South West | collected 2011
TGGTGAAATTGGTAGACACAAGGGACTTAAAATCCCTCGAAGGAAACTTCGTGCCGGTTCAAGTCCGGCCCTGGGCACCATAAAAAATGAAAGAATTCAAAACAAAAGATTTTTCACCTTCTGAAAAAATAGTCAATGCTTTCTATGCGTACTGCATAAGAGATTTACGCATGAAGAACAGTAATTTTGTTTTAGGTCTTTTCTATACATTCATGAAGCCACTATCAATACTTATTCTTCTAACGTCTTTAAGATCATTTGGTTTTGCTGGTTTCTCATGGGACTTTATAATTTATTATGTAACATTTGGTTATATCTTTTGGTTTTATTTTTCTGATACTGCAAACTCCGCAGTAAATTGTTTAGAAAAACATATTGACTTGCTTAACCTGCCAAATATAAGACCAATAATAATCATCTTAGGCGCAATCTTTTCTAACTTTGTATTAACATTTGGAATAAGCATTATTCTTGTAATCTCACTTGCTTATTTTGGTATGGATTTAAAGATTTTTGAATTACTAAAAGCTTTTTGCGTGCTATTTGCATTTACGTTTTCATATGCTTTTTTTATAACAGTCTTAAGTCACAACAATCCAGTCATTCAAAATATACAAGAACCATTATTGAGGCTGGTCTTTTTTATGTCATCTGTGATCCTACCATTAGAATACTTGTCTGAAGATTTGCAAAAAGTACTCTATCTTAATCCAGTAGCACATGTAATTGACTATTTGAGGGTATCTACAGATACTTTGGAAAGTAGATTTGTTGATCCATCCTACGCGTTGATATGGTCATTGGGAATTTTCTTATTTTCAATGATTATTTTTTACTACAAAAAAATATAATTTCTAAAAATGGATAAATTTATAAAAGCTACCAATATTACTAAAAAATTTTACTCTCTTAGGAATGGATGGGACTATGTTTTTCATAAACAAAATGTTCACTTTCCCTTTGGAAAAAATATCGGCTTGCTAGGACTTAATGGAGCAGGAAAGACTGTTTTATTAAAAATTCTTTCAAAAGCAGAAAGTTTGAATGAGGGCAAATTAGAAATTAGTGGATCAGTATCTTGGCCAGTTGGAGTTTCAGCTGGCCTTGATCCTGCTTTAACGGGAAAAGAAAATATAGATTTTATTTGCTCTGCTTTGGGTATTGCAGAAATAGATGAAGTTACAAAAGAAGTTGCAGAAAGAGCAAATTTATTAAGTTTTATGGATAAGCAAGTTAAAAACTATTCAAGTGGAATGCAAGCTAGATTGGCATTTTTTTTATGTTTTGTTGTTGATTTTGATTTTTATTTAGCAGATGAAATTACAGCTGTTGGAGATGATATTTTTAAACAAAAAGCTGAAGAATTTATGAAAAATAAAACAGATAAATCCACACTTATACTAACTTCACACTCAATTGATCACATTAGAGAGCATTGCGAAATTGGGTGCGTTATTGATAAAGGCAAGATATCTCCTGTTATAGATATTGAAGAATCAATAAGGTATTATCAGGAAGTAATTGATCAGGGAATGAAAGATGCTAGATAGGTTAAAAAAATTGCTAAGTAGTAACCTTTTGCCAATTTATTGTTTTGGTGTGAGTTTGTTAGTAATTTCATTTCTTTCTTCAAACTTATATAAAACTCAATCAATAATATCTCTGTCACAGGATGACAGCGTTAGCTTGCCCAGTTCGCTTCTATCTTCAAGCCTCATAAGCAATACATCTGGAAAAGAAATTGAAGAATTAAAAGTTTTCCTAGAATCAGGTGAATCTCTTGATATCATCCTAGAAAAAATTGATATAAATAAATTTTTTGGATTTCCTAAAGGAGGCATTTTCAGCTCTTATTTTCCAGAATTAAATAAAGATCCTAATTACCTTTCAAAGCATATCGATATCCAAACTAATAATGATTCTGGAACTTTATCAGTAACAACGTCTGCCTTTAATGGTGATGATTCATATAATTTAAATCTTATGTTAATTGCATTAGCAAATTATTACTTTACAAGAAAGCAGAATTACTCAGCGCAGCTAAAAAAAATGAATGCACTCTGTGAATTGGCTATAGCACAAGCAGGAGAGACTTCTGAAGATTTTAATTTTTCAGAATCTACCTCTAGTCTTTTGCCTGAAAATGTAGGTATCTATGGTTCTTCAAATGGATTATTGTTGGATTCCGCATCAAGATATTCATCAAATTGTAGGAGTTATATTGAAAATGAGGAAAGAGCAAAAAATCCAGAATCCTTGGGAACAATCTATGAAAAATTAATTCAAACAGAAACTGAAAAATCTATTAAGTCAGATATATTTAAAAACACCGTGCTATCTTTAACATCATCTAGCAAGGTAAACATTGTATCAGAACCAAAAATAGCTAGTTATGCAGAAGATAAGAATGTGCTATTGAATTCTTTTTTGGTACTTGTGCTTATTTTTGCAATCCAGATCACATTTAAAGTTATTTCAAGAGTTTATTCAGATTTTAAGTAATATCTTCTAATGTTTAACTGTATCTTTATATATCTGAAGATAACTATTTGCCATTTTTCCAGAAGTAAATATTTTGTTGTATTTCTCAAGAGAGCTTAGCCCCATTTTATTTCTAAGTGCTATATCTGAAAGCAATATATTTATATATTCTTGTAATAAATTAAAGTCATCATTCTCATACTCAAAGCCGTTTAAACCATGAGTGTTAATCATAGATGAACCAGTATTATTTGAGCAGCTTATAATAGGTTTTGCAAACATAAGGCCCTCAACAAGCGATACTCCAAAAGCTTCTGATCTTTTATTAGCAGTAGATATTACGGCAATACAGTTTTTTAAAAAATAATTTTTTTCGTTTTCAGGCAAATCACCAAGAAACTCTATATTTTTTTTAAGTTTTTTAGCTTTTTCACGATATTTTGGAAGATGATCACCACCACCAATTACGATAATATTGAAGTTTCTAGTGTCTAGCTTGAAAAGAATATCTAGTCCTTTATATTTTCTCATTTGGCAAATCACTAGAAAAAAATCAAAGCTATAATTTTTTTCTATAGATTTTTTTTCTAGGAGCGAAATTCCAATAGGAATCACAGAACATTTACTTTTTATTTTATTTGAGATTTGTCTTGTGCTTTTTAAATAATTTTGAGATGTAAAAACTATTCTTGAAACCTTTGAAAAAAACAGTGCCCTAAAAAATTTATAAACACCAAACAAATAGCCATATCCTATGATGTCAGAATGGTAGGTTAAAATAATTGGTTTTGTTGTTAAAAATGATAAGAAATCATTATTTAAATCTGGATAGTGCAAACTTATAATGTCATGTGTTTTCTGTTCTTTATGAAAATTTATAAATGCCTTAAAAGAAAATGGGTTACCAAAGAAAGAAAAATCTTTTTTAAAATTAATGAATTTTACTCCATTGACTACTGAATTCTCATTTTCAAAGTCTGACACTGAAATCACAGTATTTTTGCAATCATTTTTTAAAGATGTTGATAATTCATAAACCATCCTTTCAATGCCACCATATTTTTTAAAATAATTTCCTTTATGAAAATGCAAGATTTTTAATTTCATTTAATAATCTCTAATAATGATTCATTAAATTTCTTGGAACTGAATTTTTTTGAGGTTTTAATGCATCTCTCTTTCATTTCCTTGCATTTTTCTTTGTTCAAAAATTCCACACCTTTGATTATATCTTTAACTAGCATTGAGCTGTGACACAAAAAAGAATTTTCTTTATGTGATAGTATTTCTTTTTGTCCTCCTTCATTAATTCCAAGAACAGGTTTGCCTGCAGCAAGAGACTCCACAGAACTCATTCCAAAATCTTCATGAAAAGGAACATAAATAGTTGCTATACATTTTGATAAGTAATTTTTTTGCTGATCTTTGGTTAACCAGCCCGTGAATACAATATTTTTACAATCTTTATATTTATGTTTAAATTTTTCATATAATGTTCCCCCAGAAGATACAACCAGTTTTTTATTTTGCATAATCTTAAAAGCTTCAATTACAGATTTAATATTTTTTACAGTTTCTAGCCTGCCTGTTGATAAGTAAAAATCAGAAGATTCTTCATAGCTGAATTCGTCAATTTCTATTGGTGGGTAAAGTACCTCAGATTTTATTGAAAAATAATTATGTAAATTATTTTTTGTATATTCGGAATTTGATAAAATGATGTCCATTTGATTTAAGCTTTTTTTATACTCCTTTTTATAAAAATTCAGTATCGGCCATAAAAGCCAATTAAATTTTTTTAGCCAATGATTCTTGATGAAAAGAAATTTTGGAGGTGTATGGCAATAATATATTTTTTTTCCTTTAAAATTTTTTTGTGAAAGAGGAGCGAAAATCCCTGAAAAAATTATATTTTTAGGATTTTTTTTAGTTTTATAACTTAAAAATTTTAAAAAAATTAAGAAAAAATCAAAAAAATTTATACCAATTGGTCTGTAAAACTCATTTAAATTTTTTAGCTTATAGTCAAATATTTTTTTTTCAGTGTAAGAGACCAATATTTCAGAATTCTCTAGTATTTTTGCAAGATGTAGAGTAACTTTTTCCGCACCTCCATTTGTTGCTAGGAAATCATGCACAATTAAATTACAGTGAGGTTCAGTACCTTTCATTTAGATATTTTATATGTATTATAAGCATATGTCTGAAATCGTTACATTAATTATGGCTGGTGGCTCGGGCAAAAGGCTTTGGCCAATATCTAGAAAGCTTCTACCTAAACAATTCTTAGAGTTACCAGATGGTACAACATTGCTTGAAAAAGCTTTCGAAAGAGCAATGAAAGTGAGTGATAATAAAGAAATTTTTGTTGTAACAAATAAAGATTATTTTTTTCAAGTTGAGGAGATATTTGATATTGCCAATAAAGAAAAAAACTTCAATCTTATTCAAATACTTGAGCCATCTTCAAGAAATACCGCACCAGCTATAGCATTATCGGCGAAATTTATATCTGACTTCTATGAAAATAGTTCATCTAGTCTTCTTGTATTTGCAAGTGACCAAATCATTGAAAATTTAGAAGGTTTTAGAGAATCGGTACTAGATGCTGCTGAAATTGCAAAAAAAGAAAAAATAGTTACTTTTGGAATAAAACCAAATTTTGCATCAACTGATTTTGGATATATTAAATTTAAAGGAAATGAGATTCTTCAATTTAAAGAAAAGCCAGACTTTAAAACTGCTCAAGAGTACTCTAATTCCGGTGAATACCTGTGGAATTCAGGGATGTTCATGTTTAAATTAGAAAAATTTTTTAGTGAAATAAAAAGGCATTGCCCAGAACTAAATAAGAAATGCCAAGATTCAAAAAATTTTATAAAAAAAATGGGCAAACATACAATTTTTGATAAAGATTTTTATAGTGATATTACAGACATCTCAATTGATTATGCTGTAATGGAGAAAACAGAATCAGGAGCAGTAGTAAATTCTAAATTTGACTGGGATGATTTAGGAAATTTAAATTCATTTGCCAATATGGTTGAACCAGATATTGATGGCAATAGAACTACGAACAAGCAAAATATCTTTCAAGAATCAAAAAATGTTTCTATTATTTCAGAGGATTTAACTATTTGTTCTCTTGGCTTATCTGATCTGCTTGTTGTCCAAACAAAAGACTCTGTTCTAGTTGCAGATAAAAACAAAATTAACAGCATAAATTTACTATATGAAAAATTAAAAAAACAAAACAAAGATATTGTTGAGTCTCATAGAGAGGTGCAAAGGCCATGGGGAAAATATGATTCAATAGATCATGACAAAGGATTTCAGGTAAAGAGAATTACTGTTAATTCTGGTCAAAAGCTTAGTGTTCAAAGTCACAAACATAGATCTGAGCATTGGGTTGTAGTTTCAGGAAGAGCAAAAATTCATTATGGTGATAAATCATTCGAGATCGGAGTTAATGAATCAACTTACCATGATAAAGAAGTTATTCATGCATTAGAAAACCCATATGAGGAGGACTTAATTCTTATTGAAGTGCAGGTTGGTGATTATGTTGGAGAGGACGATATAATCAGATACTCTGATATCTATGGAAGGAGTTAATAATTGAAAGACGTATTTAGCCACTCATTTAAAAGAGAAGAAATAAAGCGTATCTTTGTAGTTGATCCTGGTTGCTTCAAAGAGTCAGGACATAATATTGATCTTGTTTCAAGATTTGGGAAAGAGCTCAAAAAAAATCATGAAATTTTTGTCTGTGCACCAAAAGGCAAAGGTAAATTTCAAAAGCTTGGATTTGACTTTCTTACAATTTCAAATTTATACCCAGTTTTATACATTGATGAATATAGCAATAAATATCTAAATGCCATATATGAAAGGTTTGTTCAATTATCAAGAACGATATTTGGTTTGCCTACTCATTTATTTTACAAATTTATCGCAAAAAGCCAGCTACAGAAAATTATTAAAAAAAATAACATAACTCATAATGATTTAATATTTTTCCCTAGCTCTGATTATTATTTTGCAAATGCTGCAGCGGAATTATGTAAGAAAGATAAAATAAATCTATCGCTTCGTTTTATAGGAGTTTTAGAAAATGCATTCTTTAGAAGAAAGAGGGATTTAAGGTCAAAGTTTTTCTCCGTCTTAAAAAAATGCAACTCGCAAAAACTTGCATTATCTGCAGAAACTCCAAGATATAGAGACTATCTAAGTTCAATTACTTCAAAATTAGTTGAATATTCTGGCTACCCCATAAAACTTGATTATAAAAATTTTAATGTTTCTAGAAAAAAAATATTTACAGTAAATAACCCATTGATACTCTGTCTTCCTGGCAAGAGTAGACCAGATAAAGGAAGTTTAGATGTGCCTATGTTGGCAAATGCTTGTTTTGAGAAATTTGGGATGAAAGTAATATTTAAATTGCAAAATTTTCCTAAAGGAAGTAGACATAATAAAAAAGTAACTGAAAAATTTACAGGCCATTTTCCTAATATCGAATTCATGAAACCTGAATTGCCAAGAGATGAGTTTGAGAAAACTATTTGGGGTTCTGATGTAATACTTATGCCATATGCACCAGATGTCTATTATTTTAGAGGATCTGCGATTTTTTTTGAATCAATTGAAAGAGGTAAGCTAGTTATAGGAAGAGGTGGAAGCGCTTTCTCTGATAATATGAATACACTGAATATTATGGACAAATATTATACTCCATCAGAATTTACTTCTTTAATTGAGGATTTATTGAATATGTCTCTAGATCAGCTCGAAGCTCTTGCACACAGTCGTGTAAATAAATATATTGAATTTAAGGAGAGCGTTTAATGAAAATTACATTTCTGAATCTTACGCCTCATTTAAAATCAAACTCTAATAAGTGGCTCTCAGATTACATCTCAGAATTTGCTGAAGTTACAACGTGTTGTGTAGATACAGATATATCTATTATTTATGATGTGCTTGTATCAGAACCTGATTTAGTTATTTGCTTTCAATGTGATTTGTTAGCTCCATGGTTTCTATCAAAAGGTATTCCGGCAATAAGTATTCCAATGGCTGATGCATGTGAAAATATGCCTGATGATTACTTTTCACTAAGTGGGATGCTCGGCTCGATATCATTCACACAGCTAATCAGAGAAAAATTTTACAATGCCAATAACGAAACATTCAATCTTAAGTATTTTCCTCAAGTTGAGGAGCAAATTGATTTTGATAAAAAAGATATAGACGTATTTTATGGCTTTAGAGGAAAGAATTGGTCAAATGTCTTTAAATTATTTAAGTCGTTAAAAAATAGTGGCCTCAGATTACATACACACAATGCAACAGATAATCACAATGAGAAAAATTTTATTGATTTTGATTCTTTATATTTCTCTGATGTGTTTGATCTCTACAAAATTTATAACAGATCAAAGTTTTATTTATGTCCAAGAGATACTGAAGGAATAGGACTTAGTACGCTAAATGCCATGAGATTTGGGCTTGTACCTATTGCAATAAATGGTGCAGGAAATGAGGATTATATTAAGGATGGTTTAAATGGCATTCTGATAGATCAATCTGATATCAATAAATCTTCTGAGGAACAGCTAGGAAAAATACTATCGCGAAGAATCAAGAATTTTAATCACAGTAGAGCAGTTGAATATAATCTTAATTATTTAAATGAAGGCAAAAAAGATTTTGATGTGAAGATTAAATCATTAGAGGCATATTTAAAGAATAGGGTAAATTACTACCAAGCTTCAAAAAAATCATTTATAAATCAATACAGATTAAAATTTTTTAGCATTCTTATTGATTTCAACTTTATAAATCCAATAAACCCTCTTTCGATAACAAAAGGAATCTTGCTTATATTTTTTAAATACACAAAAGCACCCCAAAAATTGATGCCATTTAGATGGTAAATCTTTCATAGATATTCTGTTATAAAGGCATAATCATAGGTTTTTCTTGTATGTTATTGAATTGTATTTATAATACACACATATGAAAAAAGCACTTGTATACGGAGCTGGCGGCTTTATAGGAAGCCACATGGTCAAATATCTTAAAAAACTAGGTTACTGGGTAAGAGCAGTAGATTTAAAGTATCCCGAATTTTCTGAATCTCATGCAGATGAATTCATCAGAGGTGACCTTCGAGACTTAGAATTTGTTAAACAAACTATTAGATTTAAAGGGAAAGATATTAACTTTTATGAAAAAGTTAAAAATGATGACCTTGAAAACTTTGATGAAATATACCAATTTGCAGCTGATATGGGAGGCGCTGGATATATTTTTACAGGTGAGAATGACGCGGACATAATGCATAATTCATGCTCAATAAACCTTAATCTACTGGAATCAGTCAGAGAATTTAATGATATGTTAGGTATTAACACTAGTAAAATTTTTTATTCAGGCTCAGCTTGCATGTATCCTTCTCATAATCAAGAAGATCCTGATAATCCTGATTGTACTGAGGACTCAGCTTATCCAGCAAATCCTGATTCAGAGTATGGTTGGGAAAAGTTATTTAGTGAAAGATTATTTTTGTCATATAACAGAAATTATGGAATTCCAGTTTGTGTTTCAAGGTACCATAATATCTTTGGTCCTGAGGGCACATGGGAGGGAGGTAAGGAAAAAGCACCTGCCGCTATTTGCAGAAAAGTTGCATACCTTGACAAAGAAGGGGGAGAAATTGAAGTATGGGGTGATGGTTTACAAACAAGATCTTTTTTATACATCGATGAATGCATTGATGCTACTTATCGACTCATGCAATCAGATTTCTTGGGACCAGTAAATATAGGGTCTGAAGAAATGGTTACAATCAATGAACTTGTAGAAAAAGCTGAAAAAGCTTCAGGAAAAAAAGTTGCAAGAAATCACAAGCTTGATGCTCCTACTGGAGTAAGAGGTAGAAATTCCAATAACGATTTGATTAGAGAAAAATTAAACTGGGATTATAGCCAGTCCTTGGAAGTAGGTATTAAAAAGACCTATGACTGGATAGAAGAACAAATTAAATTGAAAATAAACTAACTTTCCTAAATTAATTAAATTACTGATTCTGTTATAATTAAATCATGAAAAAATTTCTATTTCTCTTTTTATTTTCATTAAATGCTATTTCTCAAGATTTAAGCTCTTTATCAGAAAACGAGATGCAAACTTTTAATAGCTTGCCTGACTCAATTAAAGAAAGAATATACGAAAGAATTAATCAAGAAAATTCATCAGAACGCATTAAATCTAATACTTTAGATTCACCTAAAGATTCGACCATTGCACTCAATACTTCAACGAGGGTGTTTGGTTATGATTTCTTTTCGGGTATAGCCACATCTTATTCACCTATTAATGATATCCCAGTGCCTAATGACTACATATTAGGTCCAAGAGACAAATTACAAATAAATCTGAAGGGAGAAAAGAATACAAGCTATATTCTTGAAGTGGATAACAGCGGAGCTATATTTGTTCCAGAAATAGGAGAGATTGCCATAGCAGGCATGAGCTTTCAAAATACAAAAGAAGTTATCAAAACATTATTCAAAGACTTTTACGTAAATATAGAAGCAAGTGTTGCGATTGCTGAATTAAAATTTTTAAATGTCTATTTACTAGGCTTGGCAAACGAACCAGGAGCGTATTTGGTCAATCCATTTACAACAGTTTCAAATTTATTAGCTCAAGCAGGAGGCATTAAAGAAATAGGTTCTCTAAGAAAGGTAAAGCATGTACGAAACGGAATAGTAACATACATAGATCTATATGAGATGCTTGTTTATGGAGATCGAACTAATGATGTTGTTCTCAGAAACGGTGACACTGTATTCATAGAGCCAATAAAAAATACTGTTTACGTTCATGGAGCTGTAAAAAGGCCTGCCAAATATGAATTTTTAGATAATGAGGATCCTCAAAAACTAATTTATTTCGCACAAAATTTTACTAAGTATGCAGATGTTGATTCAATTGAGGTCTCTTATATAAGTGATGAAAAAATCAAAATAGCAAATTTAGAGAATTTTGATAAAAAATATATACAAAAAATTATTGAATTAAGAGTTCCAGATTTATTTAAAGTTATAGAAGTAGAAATTATGGGAGAAATAAATCAACCAGGTGTTTATAAGCTATTAGCAGGAACCACTCTAGATGAGCTTTATAACAAAGCAGATGGTTTTAAAAATACAGCTTCCTCCGAATCTATAGTTTTAAGAAGAATTTCAATTTATCAGAAAGAAAAAATTGCTCTTGAAATCGCAAGAAGTGATTTAATTAATGCATTTGTCGATAACATTGCAAACGCTAGCACAACTAATAACTTGCCAATTGGTGAACTTTTAAATACGTTGTCTATAAGTACACAAGTAGAGCCAACAGGAAGATTGGTGGGCAACTTATCACCAACATCTAATAATGCAAAACAACTATTATTAAATGATGGAGATAAGATTTTTATTCCTACTAAACCACAAGTAATTTTTATTACAGGAGAAGTGAATAATCCCTCAACAACATTTTATGGCGATAAATTAAATTTTAAAGAATATATTAACTTAGCTGGTGGTTTTACAAGAAATGCTGATAAAAAAAATGTTTATGTAATTAGATCTGATGGAACTTCAGTTACCGTAAATACTTCACTTTTTTCTTCAAATATTTATGTTGTTGAAAGTGGAGATACTATTATTGTGCCTAAAGAGGTTCTAAAACTTAGTGGCATCCCACTAGTTCAAACAGCCACTCAAATAATATCTAATATTGCATTTTCAGCGGCTTCTTTAAATGCAATTCAAGATTAAACTTTTATACACTCTAATAGGTCTAAGTTTCTCTTTATTAAGTTCAAACTATGCTTTGAATTCTGGCAGTGGTTACATTCTAACGCCAAATGCAAATTTGCAAAAAGAAGGCAATATAGCACTTAACATCTCCAATTATGAACCGTTAAATAGAATTGCATTGATAGCCTCACCATTTGATTGGATGGAAGCTTCAATTTTTTATACAGATGTAAATGTTCACAAATATGCTCCTAATTTAGATCAATCATATAAAGACAAAGGGTTCAATATTAAGTTTTTGCTTAAAGAGCAAGGAAATTTTCCTTCGTTAGCTATTGGTTTTGATGATATTGCTGGAACATCAATATTTAAAGGAGAGTATCTTGTTTCAACAATGAAATATGAAAGTTTTGAATACAGCCTTGGATATGGTTTTGGCTATTATGGAACAAGAGGCAATATAAAAAATATCTTTAGGAATGGTGAGAGAGATAAATGGAACCAATCGACAGGAGGACAAATTAATTTTAATGATATGTTCAATGGTAAGACATCTTTATTTGGAGCTTTCAAAAAAACTTTTCAAAAAATAGAATTGGATCTCACTGTTGAGTACGATGGGAGTATGCATAATACAGCTATTGATCAGATACCAGGCTTTGCTCGTTATCTTCCAAAAAGTAGATATAATTTTGCAATTAATAAGAAATTAAATAATTTCAACTTTAGTTTGAGTAAAATTAAAGGAAGAACGATCGCATACCAACTAACTTATCAAAGAAATATTAAAGATAGTAAAAAGACAGAATATTCCTCTCAAAACCTTAGCAAAAATAAATCTTATACAGAAATCCTCAATAAATTAGCAAACAATAATATTTATCTTCAAAAAGCAAATTTTACAAAAGACAAAAAGACATTAGATATTGAGATTGTACAAAATGCATATTTCAATCAAGAGAGTTTGTTGAAAAATATATCTAAAGACCTAAGAGGTGATGATGACTTAGAAATCACTTATAGAGTTAGAAATGGAGCACTTGAATTATATGAGGCAAAATCTGCGACACATAATAACAAACTAGAATTAAAACCATTCAAAGATGCAGAGTATGAATTCCTTCCAAATATTCCATATCCAATTTCGTCCTATAATTTTGATACAAGGGTTGTTTCTCATGTGGGAAGTCCTTCAGGCTTTTTTTTCGGAGGTATAGAAGGCATACTTAACTTTACGTCAATTTTAAATGATAATACTGAGCTTAAATCATTAATTAAAGCTCCAATTTATAATAACTTTTCAAGCTTAGATTACGATCCTAATAAAACTGAGATTCCTCAGGTAAGAACAGATATTCAATTTTATTTAAAAAACCAAAGAATAGTAATTGAAGAACTTAAATTAAATAAATTTCTTAATCTTAAAAATAATCATTATGCTTTCTTTAGCATTGGACATCTTGAGCAAATGTTTTCAGGAATTCATACGGAATACTTATATAGGCCTTTTGAGAGTCTATTTTCTTTGGGCTTTGAGATCTCAGCTGTAAAAAAAAGGGATTATGATCAAAAAATTTTAAGTTTTAATAAATTTAAAACTTTAACTGGCCATTTTAATTTTTACTTGATGGAACCAAAAAATAGAATTTTGGCACATTTCTCATATGGGAAGTATTTAGCTAGAGATTATGGATACACTCTTGATATTTCACGTAGATTTCAAAATGGTTCTTCTATCGGTTTCTTTTTTTCACAAACAAATTTAAGTCCTGAACAATTTGGTGAAGGCTCATTTGATAAAGGGGTATATTTTAAGTTTCCCTTAAATCTATTTAATAATACAAGTAGTAATTCTTTTCATAAATTTTTATATAGACCGGTCACTAGAGATGGAGCAGCAAAATTACAAGTCTCTGAAAATTTGTATGAACTTACTCTTAACTCACAAGCGGTTGATCACCTTATATCAAGAAATTATTAAAAAAATTTAACTTAACCTGAAGAAGTAGTTGTTGAGCTAGATGAGCTTGTCGTTGTAGTAGTTGTAGTAGTTGTCGTAGTTGATCCTGGATCAGGTGTTGGCTCTGGTGTTGGCTCTGGTGTTGGTTCCGGAGTAGGCTCTGGTGTTGGCTCTGGAGTTGGCTCTGGTGTTGGTTCCGGAGTAGGCTCTGGTGTTGGTTCCGGAGTAGGCTCTGGTGTTGGTTCTGGTGTTGGTTCCGGAGTTGGTTCTGGTGTTGGCTCTGGAGTTGGTGCTGGTGTTGGTGCTGGTGTTGGTGCTGGTGTTGGTGCTGGTTCTGGCTCAGCATCACCACCTGTGCCTTCTGAAAGAACACCATAACCAAGTACCCATCCTAAAGTTCTAGCAAGATCATCAGCACTGAGACCAGGCAGACTAAAACTTTCATTACCTTCAGAATCGCTTTCATCAGAGTCACTTTCAACTACTTCTTCATCATTATCCTCATTTTCCATTATTTCTATTTCATCTGCCTTCGGTGGAGATGTAGGTTCATCAGCCTCATCTGCAATAAGATAAGCTGGCATAATGATTGTAGCTAAAAGTATCCTGAAAATTGTTTGCATAATTGTTATGTCTAAGAAGTTGATTTTAATAGCAAAATTGAGAATTAGGAAGCTTTTTTTCTGCATATGTTTAAAATAAATACAAAAGATACGCTTAGATTTTGGTTTATAGTGTAAATTTAGTCATTAAAAAATTTTTCCTGCACTTAAACATAATAATGTAAAATTCAAGTTAAAAATGTCTAAACTCGATCCCAAAGAATTATCCGTAAGCCAAGACTTACAAGATTGGATAGATGCTTTGGAGAATCTCAACCTATTCGATGGAACTGAACATACAAAAAAAATTGTTAATAATTTTTTCAAATATGCTGAAAATAAGGGCCTTATAAATGATTTTTTCAAACAAATGCCATTTGAAAATTCTATATCTGTAAATGAGGAAGAAGATTATCCTGGTGACTGGGAGATCGAAGAAAAAATTAGGCACTTTATAAGATGGAATGCTATCGTTATGGTCCTTAAAGCCAATAAAGAAAAAGATCTTGGAGGACATATTTCAACATATTCTTCTGCTGCAACTCTATATGAAGTTGGTTTTAATCATTTCTTTCGTGGGGGAGATTATGAACTCTCAGATATGATTTACTATCAAGGGCATTCATCCCCTGGAATTTATGCGAGATCATTTCTCGAGGGTGTCTTTTCTGAGACTAAACTAGATAATTTTCGGCAAGAAATCGATGGCAAAGGGCTTTCATCATACCCTCACCCTTGGCTGATGCCAGATTATTGGCAATTTCCGACAGTTTCCATGGGATTGGGACCAATAATGTCAATTTATCAAGCCCATATTATGAAATATTTGGAACAGAGAAAGCTTTTAGAATGCAGTCAAAATAGGAAAATTTGGATGTTTTGCGGAGACGGGGAGATGGATGAGCCTGAATCTCTGGGAGCCATATCACTCGCTTCTAGAGAAAAACTCGATAATTTAATATTCGTAGTAAATTGTAATTTGCAAAGATTAGATGGTCCAGTAAGAGGGAATTCAAGAATTGCAACTGAGCTTGCTTCTATTTTTAAAGCAGCAGGATGGAATGTGATTAATCTTATTTGGGGTCGAAAATGGGATAAATTATTTAGAAGGGACACTAATGGTGCCCTTAGGTGGGTTATAAATAATACCGTTGATGGAGAATATCAAAATTTCAAAGCAAAAGGTGGCGCTTACACGCGAAAACATTTTTTTGGTAAGCATCCAGATGCATTAAAACTTGTTAAAGATATTACAGATGAAGAAATTGAAGAACTAAACAGAGGAGGGCATGATCCTCTTAAGATCTATAATGCTTACAAAAAAGCCTATGAAGTAAAAGATAAGCCTACTGTTATTTTAGCTTTTACGATAAAGGGGTATGGTATTGGTTCAAGACAAGCAGATAATAATACGCACCAAGTAAAGAAATTAAGTAAAGAAATTCTTCAAGATTTTGTTGCTAATTTTAAACTTCCTGTAACTGAAAAAGAACTGGATGATCCGTCTTATATAAAGTTTCCTGAAGGAAGCACAGAAGAAAAGTATCTAGTTGAATCAAGAAAGAAACTTGGGGGAAGATTACCTTTTAGAAAAGTAAATCTAGAACCTCAAAAATTTGATGGTAACGAACTCTTTGAGGATTTTAATGATGAATCAAGAAGAGAGTTGTCAACAACTATGATATTTGTAAGGCTCCTCACAAGCATGCTTCGAGATAAAAAAATTGGAGAAAAAATAGTTCCAATAGTGCCCGATGAAGCTCGTACTTTTGGCATGGATGCGCTGTTTAGACAGTTTGGTATTTATAGCAGAGAAGGTCAGAAATATATACCTGAGGACGCTGACAAAGTCATGTGGTACAGAGAATCAGAGGATGGTGTCATGCTTGAGGAAGGTATCACAGAAGCTGGAGCATTTTCTGCTTGGCTTGCTTTAGCAACATCATATGCAAACAACCAATTACCAATGATTCCATTTTATATCTTTTATTCGATGTTCGGATTTCAAAGAATCCATGATTTGGCATGGGCCGCTGGGGACGCAAGGGCTAAAGGATTTTTATTGGGTGCTACATCAGGCAGAACAACACTGAATGGTGAAGGTTTACAACATCAAGATGGCCACAGCCATCTTCTAGCACAAACCATCCCGAACTGTAAGTCTTATGATCCATGTTTTGATTATGAGCTAGCCACGATAATCAAAGAAGGGATAGACGATATGTATGTAAAAAATAACGACAATTATTACTATCTTACAGTGATGAACGAAAACTATATTCATCCTAAAAGGCCCAAAGCGGCAACTAATAACGCAATAATGAAAGGTGCCTATAAATATAAAAATGTAAAAGATCCTAAATTGAGAATTCTCGCATCAGGGCTTACTTTGAGATTTGCAATATCAGCTGCAGATATTTTATCAAGAATGAATGTGGATGCTGAAATTTGGAGCATTACAAGTTTTAATGAATTAGCTAGAGAAGGGACTGCAATTGATAGAGAAAAATTAATTGAATCCAACAAAAAAGAATCGTACGTTGAAAAATGCTTTGGTACTTCATTGCCAACAATAGCAGTTTCAGATTATCAAAAGCTTTATGCTGAACAAGTAAGAAAGTGGATTAAAGGAACTTACGTATGTTTGGGTACAGATGGTTTTGGTAGAAGCGATACACGAGAAAAATTACGCTCTTTTTTTGAAATTGATGCTAAACACATAGTTTTTAATGCACTGAAAGTTCTGAGTATGGATAAAGTGGCAAAGAAGTATGCTAAAGACAATACTATTAAGTTTAATTCGAAGCATTACTTAAAAAGATGAAAATAGATTTGAAGATACCTAACCTAGGTGAAGCTGAGGATACAGAAATTATTGAGGTGTCTGTTTCAAAAGGTGAAAAAATCAAAAAAAATGATCCATTAATTGTGCTCGAATCTGAGAAGGCAGCAATGGAAGTGCCTGCAGATTATGATGGTGTAGTAATTGACATTCTCGTCAAAGAAGGTGACAGCGTCGCTGAAGGAAAAGTATTTGCAACCTTAGAAATTAACAAAGAAGAATCTAAAAAAGAAACTAAAAAAAATGAAGAAAAAAAAGTTGAAAGCAAATCAGCTGAAATTAATACTAATAGTGATAAAAAGGATGGGGAAGTCCTCGAGACTTTCAAGAATTTTGAGGGAGTCAATACTGGGCCGGCTGTTAGAAAAATTTCCAGAGAACTTGGCATAGATTTGTCCAAAATTATGGGTACAGGAAAGAATGGTTTCATTACAAAAGATGACGTAAAAGACTATATATCCTCTTTATCAGGAGAAAAGAAGCAGTCATATGCTGATCTATCAGAATTAAAGATTTTTGGAGATTTTGTTCTTGAAAACCAAACAAAAATTAGAAAATTAGGGGCAAAAAATCTTCATAGTTCATGGTCTGCAATTCCACATGTAACTCATTTTGAAGAAGTTGATATTACTAATCTAGAGACACACCAAAGAAAACTTAATGAAGTTTCAAAAATTAAGATATCTTTATTGGCATACATTGTTAAAGCTTGTTCAATAATACTCCTCAATAGGCCAATATTAAATTCATCGCTTGTTTCCCAAGGTAAATTAATGCTAAAAAAATATGTCAATATTGGGTTAGCAGTTAATACTGAACAAGGCTTAATTGTTCCAGTGATCAAAAATGTTGAGGAACTAAACTTAGGCCAAATCTCAGAGAAAATATCTTCGTTTGCTGAGAAAGCTCGAAAAAAAACAATTATGGAAAAAGACCTTAAAGGGGCAACTTTCACAATATCGAGTTTGGGCAAGATTGGTGGAACTGGTTTTACCCCAATTATCAATCCTCCTGAGGTTGGAATTCTTGCTGTTTCCCGCTCCAAAAAGGTCTTAATTTCAGAAAATAATCAAATTTCTGAAAAGACTTTTATGCCTCTAGCTCTTTCATATGATCACAGAGTTATTAATGGAGTTGATGCAGGTGAGTTTATGCAAGAATTAAAAAATTTGATGGAGGATTATTCATAATGACTGACATTTTTCCAATTTCTCTTCTTTTTTCAATTTTGCTTATATTCATCTCAAAGACCTTTGGAAAAAAAGGAATTGTTAACATACGAAAATCTCCACAAACTTTGCATACAAAATCTATCTCCCGATTTGGAGGTATTGCAATTTTCTTTTCTCTCTTACTTGTTAGTTTAATTGATAGTAGTGAAAACTATCGATTCATGAGGATGGCTCTTTACTGTTCATCACCAATTTTTATTTTAGGCATACTTGACGATTTTCAAGTAGAAATTAAACCTTTTGTTAAGCTGCTAATAGTTTTACCCTCGGCTTTTTTGTCCTATTATTTTTTAGGTGTAGAAGCTTACTCATTAGATATTCCATATATAGATTCTTTATTTGAATTTAAGATTGTCTCAGTTTTTTTCATTTGTTTTGCAATAGCTGGAATGGTAAATGCTTTTAATATGATCGATGGTATTAATGGGCTAGTTTTACTTTACTCTCTTACAATCTGTGTACTAATCCTTTTATTCCAATCATCTTCATCAAGTCCAGAAATCAATCTTTTCTTTGTAGCTATATTCTTCGCAATATTAGCTGTATTTATTTTGAATTTCCCCTTTAGAATAATATTCCTAGGTGATGGCGGAGCATATTTCTTAGGAATTATGCTCTCAATTGGAGTTATAAAATATTACCAAATTAATGGCTTATCGCCATGGTACGTCTTTAGCGTATTTATTTATCCAATTACCGATGTATTTTTTTCAATAATTAGAAGAATTATTGCAAAAGTTTCAGCAGTTAAACCTGATAGCAAGCACCTTCACCATATAGTTTATAAGAGAGTGAAAAAGATTGGACTTCAGTCTGAAAACACCAACCACGTGATAACTACTTTACTCATCTTCATTTTGTATTTCCCCTTTCTCCTCTCAGCAAATTATTTTGCTAACAATTCTTTAATACTTCAAATTCAATGTTTAATATTTGCATCCTTCTATTTAGCTTTTTATGTTCTTCTTGCTCCAAAAGACTTAACTTACCGAAAGACATAAAGAGAAACTTATTGTTATCATTAACAAATAAAAAAAAGTAAGTTAATAATGGATTTAAAAAATAATTTAGATACTGCAATTGTTGCTGCGAGAAAAGCAGGAAAGTTCTTAATTGAAAATAAAAATCAACCAAAAAAAGTTTTAGTCGAACAGGGAAGAGATATAAAAATCGAACTTGATAGAGAGTGTGAAAATTTAATACGCGAAGAACTTAAAGCAACACAAATAGAAATATATGGCGAAGAATTTGGAGGAGAGGTATCTCATGATAATGTGAGATGGGTAGTTGATCCTATTGATGGAACAGCTAATTATTTTCGCGGTATTGATCAATGTTGTGTGTCAATTGGGTTAATGGAAGGGAATAATGCAAAGATTGGGGTTGTTTATAATTTTAATAACGACGAAATTTTTTATGCCTCTTCTGGTAGTGGTGCTTACTTAAATGGAAAAAAAATTGAGGTATCTGATATCTCCGATGTAAGAAAGGCCTCCTTGTTTACAGGTTTCCCAGCATCTGAATCCATAGAATCTCAGAGTAAATTTTTAAAAAATTTAAGTGTATGGAAAAAAATAAGAATGTTTGGTAGTGCAGCATTATCATGTGCATATGTTGCGTCCGGTAAGGGTGACTATTATGCAGAAAAAGGAGTTTATCTCTGGGATTTTGCTGCTGGCATTTGTTTAGTTGAGGAAGCAGGTGGCATTGCTGAATTCTCTTTGGTTGATACTGATAGGTACTCGGTGAAATTTTCTAATGGCAAACTATGAAAATTGCTATCGTAGCTAATAAGAAAAGTGATGACCTCAGTCATTGCTTAGGTTTAAGAGATATATTGCAAGACTATGATCCTGAAAAAGACATTTTTTTTCTACATAAAGATCTTATTTCATTTCCAGGATTTCTTGAAAGATTATTAAGGTTGATAAATGAAAAATTTTTACTTTTTATTTTAAGATTACTCAACCCTGGTGTGGTTGATTATAAATTTGATTTTGTCGTTTGCTCCGGCACAAGAACTGCTGTTCCTGCATATCTTTTGGCAAAGGCTTCAAAAGCAAAAATATTATATATTGGCAGTCCAAAATTAAGAATAATTAAAAAATTTGATGGGGTAGTTTCTGAAAATTCTGATATTAGCAAAGTTTATAAAGTAATTTCTTCTGAGTTGCCTCCTACTAGATTGAAGCCATACGAAAATGAAAGACAACCATTAAGACAAAGTCTTGTTCTAATTGGAGGGGATGGTAATGGATATGATTATTCTGAAAAAGACTGGTATAGGTTAGCTTTTGAATTTAAAAATATAATAAGCACTTTTATAAATTCGAAAAGAACACCAAAGTTTGCATGGCAAAATTTAAAAGAAAATTCTGGCAAAGAACATCAGCATTTAGATATTGAAAAAACTGATTTGGAATTGTTAACTAAAAGTTTAGATGAACATAGTCATATCTTCGTTACCGCAGATAGCACAACAAGGATATCTGAAATTATCAGTAGGGGATACTTTGTAAACGTAATTGAAATGAGAGGCCCCATCCAATACGAAATACACCACGATTTTATGCATAGTTTGCAAGAAAAAGGTTTACTTAAAATAATGAGGCTTGATGAGCTGCATTTATCTGAGAATAAATTTCATGGAAATGTAAAAAAATTTGTTGTGACTGAAAGAGATGCCCTTAAATCAAAGTTACAAAAATTATTATGAA
>MDTD01184876.1_pt1 | contig 20647 bp, 18 predicted proteins | sample 811221 | NCBI WGS metagenome assembly MDTD01 (sample SAMN05326646, study PRJNA326480) | marine metagenome | isolation source: seawater | place: Pacific Ocean: South West | collected 2011
GGCAGGACTCGAACCTGCGACCAATTGATTAACAGTCAACTGCTCTACCAACTGAGCTACCGAGGAATAAAATCGAACATACGTTTTTTAATAATATAAAACAACTTATTTTTTTTGGAGGCCACGCCCAGAATCGAACTGGGATAAAAGGATTTGCAATCCTCTGCGTAACCATTCCGCCACGTGGCCATAATTCTTTTATTTAAATCATTTACTAATTTTAATAAAGCGAAATCTAACTATTTTAGCTTTTAGTACTTTTGATATAAAGTAAATATTAAAAATATCAAATAAAATGGAATTTAAAAAATACAACCATCTTAAAGAGGAAAAAAAAATCTCAGATTTTTGGATTAAAAAAGGTTTATTCAAACCTCGTAAAAGTAAATTAAATAAAAAATTTTCTATGGTAATTCCACCGCCAAATGTAACAGGAAGACTCCATATGGGCCACGCTTTGAATAATAGTCTTCAAGACGTACTTGTAAGATTTAATAGAATGAAAGGTTACGAAACATTATGGCAACCAGGAACTGACCATGCAGGAATTGCAACACAAGCGGTTGTTGAGAATAACTTACTTCAACTAGGCATTAAAAAGAATGATTTAGGAAGGGAAGAATTTATTAAAAAAGTTTGGGATTGGAAAGAAGAGTCTGGTGGAATAATTCTTGATCAGCTTAAAAAACTTGGTTGTTCTTGTGATTGGTCAAGAACAAGGTTTACAATGGATAAAGATTTATCTAAAGCGGTAGTAAAAGTTTTTGTAGATCTTTATAAAACTAAGCTAATTTATAAGGATAAAAAGTTAGTTAATTGGGATACAAAACTTCAGACAGCGATTTCAGACTTAGAGGTAGTTCAAAAAGAAGTTCAATCTCAATTATACTACATCGACTATCTAATTGAAAATTCAAATGAAAAAATAACTATAGCAACTACTAGACCAGAAACGATGATGGGGGATACAGCTGTTGCTGTAAATCCCAAGGATGAAAGATATATAAATTTAATTGGAAAAAATGTGGTAATTCCAATCATTAATAGAAAAGTTAAAATTATTGCTGATCACTATGCAGATCCAGATCAAGGTTCAGGTGCAGTTAAAATTACTCCGGCTCACGATTTTAATGACTATGAAGTAGGCAAAAGAAATAAATTAAAAATTATAAATATCTTTGAAAAGAATGGAAAAATTAATAAAAACGGTATCAAAGAATTTTATGGTTTGGATAGATTTGAGGCAAGAAAACTTTTAATAAAAAAATTAAAAGAAAATGGCAAGCTTGTAAAAATTGAAAATATTAAAAATAAAGTACCGTATGGTGATAGATCAAACTCAATAATCGAACCTCTTTTAACTGAGCAGTGGTTTGTTGATGCAAAAAAATTATCCAAAAAACCTATAAAAATTGTAAAAGATGGAGAAACTTCTTTTTATCCTAACAACTGGTCTAAAACATTTTTCCAATGGATGAATGAAATTGAGCCTTGGTGTATATCACGTCAAATTTGGTGGGGACACAGAATACCAGCTTGGTATGATGAAAGTGGTAATATATTTGTAGCTGAAAATGAAAAAAACGCAATATCGCAAGCTAAGAAAAAAAATAAGAATAAAAAATTTAAGCTTAGGCAGGAAACGGATGTTTTAGATACGTGGTTTTCATCTGCTTTATGGCCTTTTGCAACATTAGGTTGGCCAAAAAAAACAAAAGAACTTACTAAATTTTACCCAACTTCGGTTCTAGTAACAGGATTTGATATTATTTTTTTCTGGGTAGCAAGAATGTTGATGATGGGAAATTATTTTAATAAATATACTCCATTTCATAAAGTATATGTTCACGCTCTTGTCAGGGATGAAAAAGGTCAAAAAATGTCAAAGTCTAAAGGAAATGTAATTGACCCTCTTGAACTCATTAAAGAATTCGGAGCTGATAGTTTAAGATTTACATTAATTTCTATGGCTTCTCCAGGAAGAGATGTAAAATTATCAAAAGATAGAGTTACTGGAAATAGAAATTTTATAACAAAAGTCTGGAGTGCTAACAATTTTTTAAAACTAAATAACTGTAAATTAGATAGAAAAGTAAATTTAAATTCAATTAAACTTCCGATTAATCATTGGATATATAGTGAATTTATTAAGACTCAAAATTTAGTTACAAAAAACATTGAGATATTTAGGTTTGATGAGGCTGCTAAGCATATATACCAATTTGTTTGGCACTCATATTGTGACTGGTACTTAGAGTTTTTAAAACCTATTTTCAGCTCAAAAAATAAGGGTGAAATTAAAGAAGCAAGGGTTTTTTCATCATTTATGCTAGCAAATATTCTTAAAATCCTTCATCCATTTATACCTTTTTTTACAGAGAATTTATGGTCTTTAAATTCCTATAAAAAAATTTTCAATGATTTTTTAATTTCTTCTAGTTGGCCAGGATACAGAAAATTTAAAAAATTCTCTAAAAATCAAGATAATATTAATGATCTTATAGAGTTAATTTCTAATATTAGATCTACAAAAGCAGAGCTAAAAATTACACCAAAATTATATTGTGACATATCTTTTGATAAAAAATCTAGAAAGTTAAAAAAATTAGTAAATGAAAATTTAAATTTGATAAAACAGGTTGGTAGAGTTAACAATATCCTTAAAGCTAAAACTAGAAATAAAAACTCTCTAGAAATCCTGGTTCTTAAAGAAAAACTCTCTTTAAGTTTTGATGAAAATATCAATTTAGCTTCACAAAAGGAAAGAATTTTACAAAAAATAGAAGCAATAAATAAACAGATTTTTAGCCTAAATAATAAGCTAAAAAATAAGGCTTATGTGACAAATGCTCCTAGGGAAATTGTACAAAATGATAAAAATTTAATTAAAGAATTAACTGTTGAAGATGGAAAATTAAGAAGTATTGTATCAAGTATTAATTAAATGTCAAAAATCGATAAAAAAAAACTACCAAGTCGTCATACCTCATTAGGACCGGACAGAGCTCCTCACAGATCTTTTTACTATGCAATGGGTGAAACAGAACAAGACGTAGCAAAACCATTTGTAGGAGTGGTATCTACTTGGAATGAGGCAGCCCCTTGTAATACAGCATTAATGAGGCAAGCTCAGTCAGTTAAAAAAGGAGTAAAACAATCTGGTGGAACGCCCAGAGAATTTTGCACAATAACAGTTACAGATGGTATTGCCATGGGTCACGAGGGTATGAAATCATCTTTGATTTCCAGGGAGGTTATCGCTGACTCAGCTGAATTAACGGTTAGAGGGCATTGCTATGATGCTCTAGTTGGAATTGCAGGATGCGATAAATCACTACCAGGTTTAATGATGTCTATGTTAAGATTAAATGTTCCTAGTGTATTTATTTATGGAGGATCAATTTTGCCAGGAAAATTTAAAGGCAAAGATGTTACAGTCGTTGATGTATTTGAAGCTGTTGGCAAACACTCCTCAGGAAAAATGTCTTTAGAAGAATTAAGAGAACTTGAATTGGTTGCCTGCCCAAGCGCAGGAGCTTGTGGCGGTCAATTTACAGCAAATACAATGGCATGCGTATCTGAAGCTATAGGCTTAGCATTACCTTATTCAGCTGGAACACCAGCCCCCTATGAAGAGAGAGATAAATATGCGTTTGAAAGTGGCCAAGCAGTCATGAATTTATTAGAAAAAAAAATCAAACCAAGAGAAATAGTCACAAAAAAATCTTTAGAAAATGCAGCTACAATTGTAGCTGCAACCGGAGGTTCAACAAATGCAGCGCTACATTTACCAGCTTTAGCTAATGAGATAGGTGTAAAATTTGATTTAATGGATGTCGCAAAGATATTTAAAAAAACTCCTTACCTAGCCGATTTGAAACCAGGGGGAAAATATGTTGCTAAAGATATGTGGGAAGCAGGGGGTGTACCAATGTTGCTAAAAACATTATTCGATGGTGGTTACATTCATGGTGACTGTTTAACTGTTACGGGAAGAACAATGAAAGAAAATTTAAAAGATATTAAATTTAATAAAGACCAAAAAGTTTTAAGGGAATATAACAAACCCTTATCTCCGGATGGGGGTGTTGTTGGATTAAAAGGAAATTTGGCACCCGAAGGAGCAATTGTCAAAATAGCTGGTTTAAAAAAATTACAATTTTCTGGAAAAGCTAGATGTTTTGATAATGAAGAAGATGCAATGAAAGCAGTTCAAACAAAAAAATACAAAGATGGAGATGTAATTATAATAAGATATGAAGGCCCAAGAGGTGGACCAGGTATGCGAGAAATGTTATCGACCACTGGGGCAATATATGGTCAAGGAAAAGGTGAAAAAGTTGCTTTAATTACTGATGGAAGATTTTCAGGTGCTACTCGAGGATTTTGTGTAGGGCATGTGGGACCCGAAGCAGCTTTGGGAGGACCAATTGCACTACTTAAAAATGGTGACAAGATTGATATTGATGCAAAAAAAGGAATTATAAACGTTAGATTAACTAAAGCCCAATTGGCAGCTAGAAGAAAAAAATGGAAAGCAAAAAAATCTCAATTTGGTTCAGGAACTTTATGGAAATATGCTCAAACAGTTGGACCTGCTTATCTAGGAGCACCAACCCATCCTGGTAAGAAAAAAGAAGTTAAAGATTATTCTAAAATTTAATGAAAGTTAGACCAGTAATTTTATGCGGAGGTGCTGGAACGAGGTTATGGCCAAACCATAAGGAACATCAAGCTAAACAATTTATAGACTTTGGTGGATGGAATTTATTTGGAAAAACTTTAGAAAGAATAAAAGACAGATTATTTGACTATCCAGTGATAAGCACTAATAATAAATATATCAAGGAAGTAAAAAAAATACTTAGAAAACATAAAATCAAAAAGTATAGAATAATTTTAGAACCTAAAAAAAAAAATACTGCTCCAGCTATTCTAACAGCATCAATGATAAAGGAGATCCCTGATAATCAAGCGTTAATATTCTTCTCCGCAGATCATTTAATGAATAAAGTCGATAAATTTAAAAGAGAGATTATAAATCATAAAAAATTTTTAAGTAATCAAAATATTTTTATTTTTGGAATAAAACCAAATTCTGCATCAGATCAGTTCGGATATTTTATAACTAAAAAAAATAAAACACTAAATAAAGTTCATAAATTCATTGAAAAACCTAATGAATTAAAAGCAAAAAAAATAATAAAAAAAGGGGGTTACTGGAATGCAGGAATTTTTTTTTTAAGAAAAGATTCTTTGATAAATAATTTTAAAAGATACCAAAAAAAAATATATAAATATTCTTCTCAAGCTATCTTTAAAAGTAAATTTAAAAATAAAACTTATTACTTAAATAAAAAAGCATTTATTAAAAACCCGTCTAAGTCTTTTGACTATGCTATACTGGAAAAGACAAAAGAAATTAATGCAGTAAAATTGGACTTACCTTGGTCAGATTTAGGCAGTTGGAAAGAAATTCTTCTTATGTTCAACAAAAATAAGATAAAATATTTTAAAAGAAAAAATACTCACCATAGGCCATGGGGAAGCTATACAAATTTATTTCATGGAAATAAATTTTTGATTAAAGAATTGATTATTAAACCAAAAGGTATATTAAGTTTACAAAAACACTTTCATAGGTCTGAGCATTGGCTTATAACGCAAGGAATTCCAAAAATTACTTTAAATAATAAAATTTTTAAAAAAAAATTAAACGAAACAATTTTTATACCAAAAGGATCTATACACAGAATTGAAAATCCTAACAAAAGTGTTGTTAAAATAATGGAAGCTCAATTAGGTTTGATTTTAAAAGAGAGCGATATAATCAGATATAAAGATATATACGGGAGAATTAATTAATTATTAATTCTATAGGTGTATGGTCTGATGGTTTAGCTTTTGATCGAGGACTCTTATTAATGCTTATTGATTTTATGTTTTCCAATAAGTTATTAGATAAAAGAAAATGGTCAATTCTCATACCATAATTTTTCTGCCACGAACCGGCAAAATAATCCCAAAAAGTATACTCTTGTTTATTTTTATTTTTTAATCGATAAACATCTTTTAAACCAAGGTTCAATAGCTCTCGAAATTTTTTTCTTATTTCTAATTTACCAAGAGCATCATTCTCATATCTTTTAAAATCGTAAACATCAATTTCATCTGGAATAATATTGAAGTCACCTGCTATTAATAAATTAGAATTTTTAGAAAGTATTTTCTTAATGCTCAAAATAAATTTTTTTAACCATTTTTTTTTATATTCATATTTATCTGTATTAACTGGATTACCGTTTGGTACATAAATGTTTATTAATTCAATTTTTTTTGCATTTAGTTTAATTTCTCCAGTTATTATTCTTGATTGCTTAAGATCATCATTAATCAAATCTTTTTTAATATTTTTAACTTCAATCTTAGCTATTATCGCCACTCCATTATAGCTTTTTTGGCCAAAGACATGGGAAATATAACCAATTTTTTTAAATTCCTCGAAAGGAAAATTCTCTTCTTGAGTTTTTATTTCCTGAATAAGTAAAACATCGGGACCCGCATTTTTTATGTAATCTAAAATGTTGTTTATTCTCGCTCTTACTGAATTCACATTCCAGGAAACTATTTTCATCAAACTGAAAATGATAATCCACAACCACAAGAGGCAGAAGCTTTAGGATTATCAATAGTAAATGACTCGCCAATTAATTCTTTTTTAAAATCAACTGTTGAACCAGCTATTATATCCAATGATAACTTATCAATTATTGTTTGATTAAATAAAATATCGTCAATTTCTCTCTTATCATCAAAACTAAAATTATATTTAAACCCAGAGCACCCCCCACCTTGTACTGAAATTCTGAAATATTTTTTATCTTCACTTTTCGTGATTTTTTCTATCTGGTTTTTAGCTCTTTCTGTAAATTCTAATTTTTTTTCCATTATTATCTAGTATATAATCTATTTAGTTAGCATGCAAAAAAATTCAATCCATACATTGTCTCCTTTGGCTGTGCCATTAAAGTCAAAAGGAAGGTTTTTCAAAGAAAAAAAAACTTATTTAAGATCAGATTTTCAAAGAGACAGGGATAGAATAATTCACTCTACAGCTTTTCGTAGACTTAAACATAAGACTCAAGTTTTCGTAAATACCTCAGGAGATCATTTTAGAACTAGAATTACTCATTCCCTAGAAGTAGCTCAAATTGCAAGAACTTTGTCTAAATTTTTTAATCTAAATGAGGATTTATGTGAAACTCTAAGTTTAGCACATGATTTAGGTCACACACCTTTTGGACATGCTGGAGAAGAAGCCCTTAATAATTGTATGAAAAAATACGGAGGTTTTGATCACAACATTCAAACCATTAGAACAGTAATACTTTTAGAAAATAGGTATTATGAATTTAAAGGTTTAAACTTAACCGTAGAAACCATAGATGGTCTATTGAAACATAACGGACCAATTAAAAACTTAAAAAAATACGATAAAATTTTGGGAAAAGATCAATTTAAAAATAAAATAAATTTTTCACTGAGTCCATCTTTAGAGGCGCAGATCGCATCAATTTCTGATGATATTGCTTATAACAGTCATGACCTTGAAGATGGACTGAAGTCAAACCTGTTTAGATTAGCAGACTTGGAAAGAATTCCTATTTTAAAAAATATAATTTTAAAACATCAAAAAAAGATAAAACATTTCTCTATTGACTTAATTATAAGGCAAATAATCAGAGAGATAATTAATGAAATGGTCAAAGATATAATTTCAACAACACAAAAAAATATCAAAAATTATAATATAAAAAACCTTAACGATGTTTATAAATCAAAATATCCAGTGGTAATTTTTTCAAAAAAAATGAAAAAATTTGATAAAAAGATTAAAAGTTTTTTAAAACAAAAAATGTATTATCACAAAAATATAAAATTGAATGCAAATCAAGGAAAAAAAATTATAGCTAAATTATTTTTATCGATAAAAAAAAATCCAAAGAGATTTATAAATGTTAGTAAGTATGATAAAACAAATATTGCACGGTCCATTTGTGATTTTATAGCTGGTATGACTGATAGATATGCAATAAATCTATATAAGAAGATTAAATGAATATATTTGAATATTATTTATCAAAAATAAATAAAATTATTCTAAAAAATAAAGATTTATTAAATTTAGAAAATTTACAAAATCTCAAAAATGTAAATTTAGAAGTTCCTCCTGAACATTTTAATTTTGACTTATCTACAAATATTTCTTTAGTTTTATCTAAGGTAAATAATATTAATCCAAATCAATTAGCAAACAATATAAAAAAATTATTGCTTGAAAATATTAATCATTTTGAAAAAATTGAAATAGCTGGACCTGGTTTTTTAAATATTAATTTATCTAAAGAAGGACTAATTCTTAATATAAATGATATATTTAAGAATAAAGATTCTTATGGATCAAAGAAATCAAACAAATCGTATAACTTAGAGTTTGTTTCTGCAAATCCCACAGGACCAATGCATGTTGGTCATTGTCGAGGAGCAATTTTTGGCGATGTATTAGCAAACTTATTATCATTTAATGGAAATAAAGTTGTCAAGGAATACTACATAAATGATTATGGTAATCAAATTAAAAACTTTGTTGAGTCGGTATACCTTAGAATAAGAGAAATTAAATTTAATGAAAAATTTATTCCAAAAGAAAATTTATACCCTGGTGCCTATATAAAAGAAATCGCTGATAAAATAGTTGAAAAGAATAAAAATATTAAATTTGATAGTCTCAAAGATTGTTATGAAGAATTAAAAACACTTTCATTAAATGGCTCAATGTCTTTAATTAAAAATGATTTAAAAAAACTTGGTATATCTCATGATAATTTTTTTTCTGAAAGTGAGCTGGTAAAAAAAAATTTAGTAGATAAAGCCGTATTTAATCTGACAAACAAAAATTTAGTGGAAAAGGGTTTTCTTAAGCCACCAAAAGGAGAATCTTCGAAAAATTGGAAAAAAACAAAGAAACTTATATTCAAATCAACTGAATTTGGAGATGATGCGGATAGAGCGCTACAAAAAGATGATGGATCATGGACGTACTTTGCTAACGATTTGGCTTATCATGCTGACAAAATTAATAGAAAATTTGATAATCTGATAAACATTCTTGGAGCTGATCACACAGGTTATATCAAAAGAATTTCTGCTGCGGTTTCCGCATTATCAGATAAAAAAGTAAAACTTAACTGTAAAGTATGCCAATTAGTAAAACTTTATAAAAACGGCAAACCATTCAAAATGTCAAAAAGAGCTGGCGATTTTATTTCAGCTCAAGACCTATTAAATGAAGTAGATAAAGACTCTATTAGATTCATGATGTTAAACAGAAGTAATGATGTAGAATTAGACTTTGATTTTGAAAAGGTTAAAGAAAAAACAAAAGATAATCCGGTATATTATGTTCAATATGCCTTTGCTAGAATAAACTCGATCACTAGAGCAGTAAATAAATCTTTAAATGATGATATTATATTAACAGAAGACACATTTTCCCCAAATGATTATGAGGTAAAAATTTTACGAAAAATATTTGAATGGCCAAAAATAATTGAGTCGGCCGCCTACAAACTTGAGCCACATAAAATTCCTTTTTATTTATACGAACTTTCTACATTATTTCATTCATATTGGAGCAAAGGAAATGAAGACAGTAATTATAGGTTTTTAGAAAATGGGAAAGTTAAAAGAATCGAAGTATTAGTTTTTATAAATCTTATCTCAATAATAATAAAAAATGGAATGAATATTTTAGGTGTCTCACTACCAGAAAAAATGTAATGTATAAAATATTAAACTTATTTTTATTTTTATTAATTATCATTTTTATCTTAAGTATTTACAAATATTACTCTTCAAATAAGAATATCAGTATTAAAAACTACAACCTTTTAAATATTGAAGAAATTTTAAAAGAAAAGACTATTGGATTGCCTATTTTAACAAATGATACCAATAATGTAATAGAATTTAATAATTCGTTAAATAATGAAATAAATATTAACAAAAAAAGAAGTTTCTGGGATTTACTAAAAAATAAATGAAATATAAAGCTCTAATAATTAGTATAAAAGGAACGAAGCTCTCAAAAAAGGAAGAAGTCCTCTTATCGAAAGAAAAACCTTGGGGCATTATCCTTTTTAAAAGAAATTTAAGATCTCTCAAACAAATAAGAAATTTAACTTCAAATATTAGAGCTATAACTAAAAATAAAAATTTTCCTATTATGATTGATGAAGAAGGAACAAATGTTTCAAGATTAACAAATATTTTCTATCACAACATTTCAGCTAAATTTTTTGGTGATTTATTTAATAAAGATAAAAACTTTTGCTTAAATATTTATAGCCAGTATATTAATTCACTAAGCAAAATTTTAAGAAACCTTGGTTTTAACATAAATACAATCCCAGTTCTTGACGTATTAAGAGGCAACACAAATAAGATTATTGGAAATCGAAGTTTCTCAAACAATAGAGAGACAGTAAGAGAGCTTGGTAGACTTACTATTAAATATTTACACCAAAATAAGATCTCAGGAGTTATTAAGCATATACCTGGCCATGGGGCCTCTGTTTCAGATAGTCATAAGAAAATGCCAAATATTTCTATAAACTTAAAAAAATTAAATATGATTGATTTCTATCCATTTATGTCATCGAAAGCAAAAATAGCTATGACAGCACATATCCTTTATTCAAAACTTGATAAAAAAAATGTAGCTACATTTTCAAAAAAAATTATTAAAGATATAATTAGAAAAAAAATGAAATTTAAAGGTATTTTAATATCAGATGACATTTCTATGAAAGCATTAAAATATGATCTTGTTACCAATGCATTAAAATCACTAGAAGCAGGTTGTAATCTCGTTCTTTACTGTTCCGGCAAAACAAAAGAGAACTTTAAATTGATTAAATCGCTACCTTATATTGATAAATTTACAATAAAAAAAACTTCAGAATTTTATAAGTTTTTAAGGTAAGATTAATAATGGAATCAAAAAAGGTTAATCAAATATCTGTTGATATACCAAACTATAATGGACCATTAGAAGTTCTTCTTGATTTAGCTAAAACACAAAAGGTAGATTTAGCTGAAATTTCAATCACTAAACTTGCCGATCAATTTTTAGAATTCATAAAAAAAAATGAAAATTTAAACTTAGAAGTAGCATCTGAATACTTGCTAATGGCAACATGGTTGGCTTATTTAAAATCTAAATTATTACTGCCTGCAGATAATGAAGACGATTTTAAAGCTTTAGAGGTTGCCGAAAAGTTAAAATTACAATTAAAAAAATTAGAATTAATTCGTATTTTGTCTGATCAAATGTTGCAAAAAAAAAGATTAGGTGTTCATATTTTTACGAGAGGAATGAAGGGTGGAATTAGATCTATAAACACGCCAGTTTATGATGTTTCTCTTTATGAGTTGCTTAAAACATATTCCACTATTCAAATGCAAAAAACTTTTCAAAATATTAGCATTCCTAAGTTGCCTGTTTTCACCACAGAAGAAGGCATAAAACAGATACAAAAAAATCTTGAAAAAATAATTGACTGGAGAGATCTTATTGAATTAATACCAAAATTTTATTCAGATAATAAAATGAAGAGAACTGGAATAGCCGGGATATTTGCTGCTAGTCTTGAATTAGCAAAAGAGGGCATTGTTTCAGTATCTCAAAAGAAACTATTTGATAAGTTAATGATAAAAAAATCATAAATGAAAAACAAAAATAAGAATAAAAATAAAAATAATATAATTGATTTTCCTACTTCACCGTCTAAAATTGAACGCCAAATAGAAGCTATACTTTTTGCAGCATCAGAGCCGTTAGATTTAGAAACAATAGAAAAAAGAGTTCAAACAACTACAAATTTAAAAAAAATTTTAGAAAACCTTCAAGTTATTTATCAAAAAAGAGGCATCAATTTAGTTTGTATTAAAAACAAGTGGTCTTTTAGAACAGCCGTCGATTTATCAAAACTAATGGCTCTACAAAAATCTACTCAAAGAAAATTATCTAAAGCTACGGTAGAAACATTAGCTATTATTGTGTATCATCAACCTGTAACTAGAACCGAAATAGAGGAGATCAGAGGCGTATCTTTTGCATCAAATACTTTAGAAATTTTACTCGAACTAGACTGGGTTAGGCCGGCTGGTCGTAAAGATGTACCTGGGAAACCCATCCAGTACGCAACTACAGAAAATTTTTTAAATCATTTTAATATACAAAAAATATCTGACCTACCTACTATTGATGAACTTGGTTCTGCAGGGCTTATAGACACATCAACTATTGATAGATCCATTTTTGGAACAGGTAAATTTTTCAAGGAGCAATCAATATCTGAAAAACAAAATATTTATGAGGAAATTGAGGAGGCTATAAAAAAAGCTCCAGAGGAAGAAAAATAAATATATTTTTTTAGCTCTTTTTATTGTATATAATTAGTATTATGGGAATTAGTTTCTGGCAAATAGCAATAGTAGTTGTGCTTGTAGTTTTACTTTTCGGGAGAGGCAAAATATCAAGTTTAATGGGTGACGTAGCTAAGGGTATTAAGAGTTTTAAAAAAGGTATGTCTGATGATGCTACAACAAATAATCAGGAAGATAATTCTAAATCAGATAACTCAGATCCTGAAAATAAATAATCAAAATGCCTCAAATTGGATGGTTAGAGATTTTATCTGTAGCAATCATTGCAATATTAGTTTTAGGTCCTAAAGAATTTCCAATTGCATTAAAAAAAATAGGTTCTTATATAGGAAAATTTAAAAATACATTAAGTAATTTTCAAAGAGAAGTCTCCTCAATTACTAAAGAAGTTGAATTTAATGAAGAGAACAATTTAGAAAAAAATAAAAAAGATAAAAAAGATATAGAAACAAATGACCGATGATAATTCTTTTACAAGTCATTTTGTCGAATTACGTAGTAGACTTATAAATTCACTGATATTAATTTTTATAATATTTATAGTTTCTTATATTTTTGCAGAACATATATATTCATTTTTAGTCGAGCCTTACGCAAATGCCGTCAAAGATGATAATAATTCTAGGCGTCTTATTTTTACTGCCTTACACGAAACATTTATAACCTATATTAAGGTTGCTTTCTTTGCTGCAATTTTTTTGGGAAGTCCTGTTTTATTAATACAAATTTATAAGTTTATTGCACCTGGTCTTTATAAGAATGAGAAAAAAGCACTTCTACCTTATTTGATATCTACCCCACTATTATTCCTACTTGGGGGATGTCTTGTTTATTACTTAGTGATGCCTCTCGCAATTCAATTTTTTTTATCTTTCGAAACTTTGGGATCCTCTACAAACTTACCAATTCAACTTGAGGCCAAGGTTAATGAATATCTTTCATTAATCATGAGACTAATTTTTGCTTTTGGTATAAGTTTTCAATTACCTATACTATTAAATTTATTAGCTAGAATTGGAATTGTAAATTCAAAATATTTAAGAAACAGGAGAAGATATGTAGTTGTAATAATCTTTGCTTTAGCAGCAATTTTAACACCTCCAGATCCAATTACGCAGGTTGGTCTAGCAATACCTTTGTTATTACTCTATGAATTATCTATATTTACAGTAAGATTCACTGAGAAAAAAAAAGAAGAAGATAATATAGAAGATGCATAATTTAAAAGATTTAAGAAAAAACTTACAAACTTACAAAAAAAAGCTTCTAGATAGAAATTATAATCTAAAAATAGATGAATTTGAAAATTTAGATAACGAAAATAGGAATCTAATTACTGAAAAAGAAAAATTAGAACACGAAAAAAAGAATTTATCTAAATCAAAAGAAAAATCTAATTTTGAGAGATCAAAGCAAATTTCTGAAGAAATTTCTAAAATCACGGATAAACAAATTATCACGCAAAAAAAATTAGATAAATTACTTCATGTAATTCCTAATATAGCTTTAGAAGATGTTCCAGTTGGTGAGGATGAGAAAACAAATAAATTAATAAATAAATTTGGAAAAATAAAAGAATTTTCATTCAAACCAAAGCCTCATAATGAAATTAGTATAATATCAGAACTAATAGATTTTGATACAGCGTCTAAATTGTCTGGATCAAGATTTGTAATATTGAAAGATAAAATTGCTTTACTCGAAAGAGCACTTATTAATTTTATGTTAGATACTCACACCAAAGAATTTGATTACACTGAAATTTCACCTCCTTTAATAGTAAATGAAGACGTTATGTTTGGTACAGGCCAACTCCCAAAATTTGAAGAGGATCAGTTCGAGATAAAATTTGAAAATTCTGATCAAAGAAAATTTTTAATTCCAACTGCTGAGGTAGTTTTGACTAATATGGTCAGAAAAACAATAATTAACAAGGATCAATTACCATTAAGATATGTAGCTTCAACTCCTTGTTTTCGAAAAGAAGCGGGCAGTTACGGCAAAGACACCAAAGGTATGATCAGACAACATCAATTTTATAAAGTGGAGTTGGTTAGTATAGTTGAACCTAGAGATTGCAATAAAGAACTTGATCGAATGTTAAATTGTGCAAAAGAGATTTTAGAAAAATTAGAAATACCATACCAAGTGCTTTTATTATCTTCAGGAGACATGGGATTTAGTGCTGAAAAAACTTATGACATTGAAGCTTGGATTCCATCAGAAAACAAATATAGGGAAATATCTAGTTGTTCTTCTTGTGGCACGTTTCAAGCTAGGAGAATGGGCGCTAAATACAAAACTCAAAACGGAAACGAGTTTGTAGGAACTTTAAATGGTTCTGGCTTAGCAGTCGGAAGACTGATGATAGCATTATTGGAAAATAATCAAAATAAAGATGGATCAATTATTATCCCAAAAGCTCTAAAAAAATATATGAATAATTTAGATAAAATTTGATGAAATTTAACTTGTTAATCTGATACATTTATTATAATTGTCTTTTCATGAGCGGACAAGGGATAGCACAATTTATACCACTAATATTAATATTCATAATATTTTACTTTTTTTTAATAAGACCTCAGCAAAAAAGAGTAAAAGACCATAAAGCTATGGTAGAGACTTTAAAAAGGGGAGACGAAGTAATTACTTCTGGTGGAATTATAGGAGTCGTAGAGCGTGTTATGGAAGACGACAGAATTGAAGTTATTATTGGAGAGGGCACAAAAGTTCAAATTATTAAATCAACAATTACAAGCCAGCTCAAAAAAGAAGAAGTTAAAAAATAACTTTTTTTCGTGTTAAATTTTTCTAAAATAAATATTTTTTCAATTTATTTAATATTTTTCTTTATCTCAATTTTTTCAATTTTAAATTTTTTGGATCGTGATAGTTTTCTTATAGATAAAAAAGTAAATTTAGGATTAGATCTTCAAGGTGGATCTTATCTCCTTCTCGAAATAAATTCTGACTCATTAGTTGAAGAAAAAATTCAATCAAAAGTTATTCCTATAAAGAAGCTATTAAAAAATAACAAATTAAATTACACAAATTTTAAGATAAATAGTAAAAATTTAACTTTTCAAATAGATGACGTGGAAAAATTTGAATTACTTTTTTTTTCAAAAAAAGATAATCTGGTAAATCCTTATATTGATAATTACCGTTCTCACGAATTAGATTTTAAAAAAGTGGGGAACAATAATGTTGAGATTTTATTTTCTAAATATGGATTATTAACTATAAACAATTCAGCACTAAAACAATCTATTGAAATAGTAAGACGAAGAATAGATGATGTAGGAACAAAGGAGCCAACTATACTTCAAAGAGGTGAAAAAAGAATTTTAGTCGAGTTACCAGGTCTCAAAGATCCAGAGCGAATTAAAAAACTTTTAGGAAAAACTGCTCAATTAAATTTTAGATTAGTGAGTGATAACTCAGAATTTGGCACTGATGAATTAATCTCTGAGGATGGTGAGAAATTAAGAATAAGCAAAAGAATTGTTATGAGTGGTGAAAATTTGATAGATGCTCAACCAAGCATCCAAAATCAAAAAAATGAACCAACAGTTTCTTTTACTTTAGATAGACTTGGTGCCCAAAAATTTGGAAGAGCTACCACGGATAATGTAGGAAAAAGATTAGCAATAGTTTTAGATGGAAATATAATAAGTGCTCCTAATATTAATGAACCAATAACATCGGGAAAAGGTATGATTTCTGGTAATTTTACTTTTCAAGAAGCAACTGATTTAGCATTATTGTTAAGATCTGGTGCTTTACCAACACCTCTTAACGTTGTTGAGGAAAGAACAGTTGGTCCAGATTTAGGAGAAGACTCAATAAAGTCTGGAATAACGTCACTTATTGTTGGATTTATTTTAGTAATACTCTTTATGTTTTATAAGTATAGATTATTTGGTTTGGTAGCAAATACTGCTTTAATAGGAAATTTATTAATGTTGGTAGGTGTACTAACAATTCTAGAGGCAACATTGACCTTACCAGGTATAGCAGGAATTATTTTAACCGTTGGGATGGCTGTTGATGCGAATGTACTCATTTTTGAGAGAATTAAAGAAGAGTTAAAAACTGAAAAATCAATAATTCATGCTTTTGATACAGGATACTCAAAAGCAAAAATTACGGTTCTTGATGCTAACATTACTACTCTAATAGCGGCTATAATATTATTTGCTTTTGGATCTGGCCCAGTAAAAGGTTTTGCTATAACCTTAGGTATAGGAATAATTACAACTCTTTTTACAGCTTACTTTTTAGCCAGACACTTAACATCAATGATTGTCTTAAGAAAAAATAATAATAATAAGGAGATTAAAATTTAATGACTAGAAATATTAATTTTGTTTCAAAGTTCAAAAAAGCAAACATAATTTCAATTATAATTTTTTTATTAAGCACCTTACTCATTGGTTTCAAAGGTTTAAATTATGGTATTGATTTTAAAGGAGGAACGCTAATAGAGTTAAGAACCGACAACACTACCACTGCTTCATCGATCAGAGACTCATTAAAGTCAATGAATTTAGGAGATGTTAATGTGAAGAAATTTGGAAAAATAGGTGATTATCTAATTAAAGTAGAACAAAAAGATATTAGTAACAATAATCTTATCCCTCAAATCAAGAAAACTTTATCAGACAATTTAAATACAGAAGTTAATTTCAGAAGAGTAGAAAATGTCGGTCCAAAAGTAAGCTCAGAATTACTCGAATCATCAATTATAGCAATTTCTTTAGCTCTTACTGCAATGCTTTTTTATATTTGGGTAAGATTCGAATGGCAATTTAGCGTGGGTTCAATAATAGCTTTATTTCATGATGTGGTAATCACTTTAGGGATTTTTTCTGTTTTATCTTTAGAAATAAATTTATCCATAATAGCTGCTGTTTTAACTATAGTTGGATATTCTATGAACGATACTGTAGTAATATATGACAGAATAAGAGAAAATTTGTTTAAGTATACCAAGATAAGTATAAGTGATGTTTCTAATTTATCTATAAATGAAACCTTAGCTAGAACAATAATTACTTCTGTTACCACATTATTAGCACTAGTTTCAATTTATGTTTTAGGAGGAGAAATTTTAAGAGGTTTTTCTTTTGCAATGATATTGGGTGTAATCATCGGTACGTATTCGTCTATTTTTGTTGCATCACCAATATTAAAATTTTTCAAAGTTAGTTATAAAACTTTAGAAAAAGAGGAAGAAAAAATCGTTCCCTAATTGATAGCTGACTCAACGGTCAAGCAGTTTTTTTCATTGAACTATTCCCAATAATTTCTCTTATAAATTTACCCGTATAGCTTTCTTTTACAGAAGAGACTTTTTCAGGCGTTCCTTCAGCGATAATTTTTCCTCCATTAATTCCGCCTTCAGGACCCATGTCGATAATATGGTCAGCAGTTTTAATTACATCTAGGTTATGTTCTATTACCACTACTGTATTACCTGTATTCGCGAAAGCTTGCAAAATCTCGAGTAATTTCTTTATATCATGTGAGTGTAGACCAGTTGTAGGTTCATCTAATATATACAAAGTTCTTCCAGTAGGCCTTTTAGATAATTCTTTTGCTAATTTAATTCTTTGGGCTTCACCCCCAGAAAGTGTTGTCGCTTGTTGACCTATTTTCATATAGCCTAATCCAACATGTTTAAGCGTAATTAATTTAGATTTAATACTTTGAATATTTTCAAAAAATTCACATCCTTCATCTACAGTCATATCTAAAACGTCCGCAATATTTTTATTTTTAAATCTTATTTCTAATGTCTCACGATTGTATCTAGCCCCCTTGCAAGTATCACAAGGGATAAAAACATCCGGTAAAAAATGCATTTCATAAGTTAAAACACCATCACCCTCACAAGTTTCACAACGTCCTCCCTTAACGTTAAAAGAATATCTGCCCACTTTATAACCTCTTGCTTTTGACTCAGGTAGACCGGCGAACCATTCTCTTATCGGTCCAAAAGCACCTGTATATGTTGCAGGGTTAGATCTTGGTGTTCTTCCAATTGGAGATTGATCAATATCAATTATTTTATCAATTAATTCAGTTCCTTTAAAACCTGTGAAAGCTTTTGGTACTTTCCGACTTTTATTTTTGTTTAGCATTAAATTAAATGCATTATACAATGTATGAAGTATCAAAGTTGATTTTCCACTTCCTGAAACTCCCGTAACACAAGTGAAAGTTCCAACAGGAATTTTTAAATTTACTTTTTTAAGATTATTTCCACTCGCACCGCTTATTTCAATAAACCTTCCATTTTTTGCTGACCTTCTTTTTTTGGGTACTGGAATAAATTTTTTTCCAGATAAATAATTTCCTGTAATACTATTTTCATTTTTAATGATTTGATGAACCTCTCCTTCAGCAACTATTTCACCACCTTTCAATCCTGCTTCTGGTCCTATATCAATTATATGATCTGAGCTTTCCATTGTTTCAATATCATGTTCAACGACAATTACTGTGTTACCTAAGTCTCTCAGTTTTTTTAATGCAGTAATTAATTTTTTATTATCTCTTTGATGCAAACCAATAGAGGGCTCGTCTAAAACATATAAAACTCCTGTTAAACCTGAACCTATTTGTGAAGCCAGCCTAATTCTTTGAGCTTCTCCTCCAGACAGAGTTCCAGACTCTCTAGACAAAGTAAGATAATTTAATCCAACATTTAAAAGAAAATTTAGTCTTTCATTTATTTCTTTAAGAATATGTTGTGCTATTTTATTTTCTCTTTCATTTAACACGTTTTCTAAATTTGCGAACCATTTTTGAGCTTCGTCTATAGACTTTTCAGTCACTTCACTAATATTTAAGTTATTTATTTTTACGCATAAAGCTTCATCTTTTAATCTCAATCCGTTACATTTTTCACAATCAGTTTCACTTTGATATTGTGAAATTTCCTCTCTTTTCCACTCGCTATCAGTTTCTAGATATCTTCTTTCTAGATTATTAATAACACCCTCAAAAGCTTTTTTTGTTGTATATGACTCATATCCATCATCATAAGAAAATTTTATTTCTTCATCGTCAGATCCATAAAGAATTATATCTTGTATTTTTTTGGGAATTTTTTTCCATGGATCTGATAAGGAAATTTTAAAATGTTTTGCTATGGATGCTAATGTTTGAGCGTAATATAAAGAGGTAGATTTTGACCATGGTTCAATAGCTCCATCTTGAAGGCTTTTTTTTGTATCTGAGACAACTAGATTTGGATCAACATTTAAATTATGTCCTATTCCTTCGCATTCTTCACATGCTCCATAAGGAGAATTAAATGAAAATAATCTAGGTTCAATTTCCTCAATAGTAAACCCACTTTCAGGACACGAAAATTTAGATGAAAAGGTTATAGACTCTCTTTTCCTAAACTTCTTTGGCAAAGTTTCATTTTCGTACTCAACTATTAGTAAACCATCTGATAGATTTACTGCAGTCTCAACACTATCAGCTAGTCTATTTCCAAGATTTGAATTAAGTATAATTCTATCAACAATTATAGAAATGTCATGTTTTACTTTTTTATTTAAATTTGGAAATTCATCAATATTTAAATATTTGCCATCAACCTTTATTTTAGAGAATCCTCTTTTTTTGTAATTTAAAATCTCTTTTTTATATTCTCCTTTTCGTCCTCTCACTATTGGTGCCAATATGAAAATTGTATTGTTTTTTGGTAGTTTTCTAATTTTATCAACCATTTCACTTATTGGTTGGGATCGAATTGGCTTTCCTGTAAATGGAGAGAAAGGTACTCCAATTCTTGCAAATAAAACTCTCATGTAATCGTAAATTTCAGTTACGGTCGCTACAGTAGATCTAGGATTTTTTGAGGTATTTTTTTGTTCAATAGAAATAGCTGGGCTCAAGCCCTCAATTAAGTCCACATTAGGTTTTTTCATTTTGTCTAAAAATTGTCTTGCATAAGAAGAAAGACTTTCAACATATCTTCTTTGTCCCTCTGCATAAATAGTATCAAATGCTAATGAAGATTTTCCAGACCCAGATAGGCCAGTTATGACAACTAGTTTCTCTTTTGGAATTTCTAGAGAAACATTTTTTAAGTTGTGTTCTTTAGCGCCTTTTA
>MDTD01043793.1_pt1 | contig 20644 bp, 18 predicted proteins | sample 811221 | NCBI WGS metagenome assembly MDTD01 (sample SAMN05326646, study PRJNA326480) | marine metagenome | isolation source: seawater | place: Pacific Ocean: South West | collected 2011
ACGAGCGAGCGCTCCCACGCTTCCTCGTCGCCATCATCCGTGGCTCGATCTTGGGTGTTGACATCCGTCCCGAGCAGCGCCGCGCGCTCGCTCGCGCCGATCGTTCGCCCGTTCGAGGCTGACATGACGTCCGAGACGCGTTCGCGTTCGTTCACACTCGCGGTCGACGGCGCGCGCGTCGCGAACTGACCCCGCGCGCGCACGATGCCGACGCCCGCGGTCGAGCGCGATGTCGCGAGCAATCGCGACGTTCGAGCCCACCGACCGCATTGACGCCCGCTCGAGCGCTCGCGCGCGATGGAGGCGGGAGTGCGCGCGATCGTGGAGTCCATACACGCGTCGCGAGTGCGGTGCGCGATGCACGTCGCGGGAGGGGGCGCGCGCGCGCTCGGGTGGCTCGCGTCGGTGCCGAACTGCTCGAGGACGCTGGTGGAGGCGAGCGTGCCCTACGCGCGAGAGTCCACGGTGGCGATCGTGGGGGAGGCGAGAGCGCGCGCGATCGAGAGGTACGCGTCGTTGGAGATGGCGGAGGCGCTCGCGGAGGCGGCGTACGCGCGGGCGGTTCGACATCCGAGCTCGAGGGGGGCGAGCGCGGCGGAGGCCGCGGCGACGGCGGGCGTGGGTGCGACGTGCTCGTTGACGACGGAGGAGGTGGTGAAGCGAGGTGAGCATCGGTGTTACGTCGCGAGTCGAAGCATGGGTAGGATGACGACGTACGAGATGCGATTGGAGAAGACGAGCGGACGGGGGAGGTTCGAAGAGGATGGGTGCGCGAGTCGGTTAGTTTTGCGAGCGCTCTACGAAGAAGCGAGACGGTCGAGCGAAGATTTAGTCGACGCGGCTCTGGGGGCGGACGCGGGGATAGAGTTAGTGCGCGATGTTTTGAGCGCGAGCGAACGGGAGGATCTGGTGGTGAACGTGATCGAGGAACCCACCTACGTCTCGCAGACTCGTCTGCGAGACGTCGTGGAGAGATGGTTGGCGGACGACGGTTCACAGGCGGTGTTAGAATTTACAGAAGGGAAGTTAACCGCGGTAGGTGCCACACGCGCGAACGTGGTGCTCAGTGGCTCGTTTAACCCGCTTCACGACGGTCACGAAAAACTTCTCGCAGCGGCGGTGAGCGCCGCGCCTCCAGGCGCTCTGGGAGCCTTTGAGATCGGTGTCACGAACGCAGACAAGGGAACGCTCGACGTGGACGAGATCATGCGACGGTTGGAGCAATTTTCACGTCCAGGCGCGGTCTGTCTTCTCACGAAGACCCCCCTTTTCGTCGATAAGACTCGCGCCGTCCCGGGCGTCACCTTTGTCGTCGGCGCCGACACCGCCGCCAGACTCCTCGATCCCAAGTACGCCGGAAGTCCCGAGGCTTTGGCCCGATCCCTGGAAGACATTCGCGACAACGACTGTGATTTCATCGTCGCCGGTCGCCTCGATCGCGCCACCGGCGAATTCATTCGTCCTCTCGCTGTCCTCGCCGCCGCCGGTCCGCTCGCCGCCGGCCGTCTCTTCCGAGAGCTCCCAGAGTTCCGCGTCGACCTCTCCAGCACCGACATTCGCGCCGCGCGCGATGATAACGCGTGACATCATCTCACGACGTCGCGCGACGCTCGATCGACGCCCTCGGCCGTCGCCTCGACGCGTCTCGCGTCCCTCGCGCGCGCGTCGAGGTGTCCCTTACCATACATAACCCAATTGTAACCCATCAAAATGTACCCATGTCCACATCGGGATGACGTCGGCCGTGAGGGCCATGAAACCCTAGAGTTTCAGGTTTGTGTCCAATTGTCGCGCCGCGCCGTCATCCGCCGTCACACACCCGCGCGCTCCACGCACGCGTCGCACCGAAACTAACTCGAGTTGTTTCGCGTCTCTCGCGCCCCTGTGCTCAACGCAGCGCGCGCCTCGTCGAAGCCCACAGCTCCGTCGAGTCCACCGCCCGTCTCGGGAAGGAACATGATGTCCAGCGCCACCATGTCCGCGTCGGCGTTGACGTCCGCGTTCGGACGCGTGTCCCTCGGCGACGCGCGCGCGCGCGGAAAGAATATTCGTCGCCCCGCTCGCGGCGTCGCCGTCGTCGTTCGCGCCGAGGATGAGAACTCCGGCGCCGAGGGCGGCGGCGAAGCCCCCCGCGCGCGCGCCGGCGGTCGCGGTCGCGGTGGTCGCGGCGGTCGCGGCAAGCGCGGCGGCAGGGAAGACGATGGAATGCAGGAATCCGTCGTGCAAGTTTCTCGCGTGACTAAGATCACCAAGGGTGGGAGCCAGATGAGCTTCCGGGCCACCGTCGTCGTGGGCGATGGCAAGGGCTTGGTTGGCGTCGGGTGCAAAAAGGCCAAGGAGGTGCAAATCGCGGTGACGAAGGCGGCGGCGGACGCGAGGAAGAGCGCGAAGCGTGCGCCGATCACCAAGGGTGACACGTTTCCGCATCGAGTGACGGTCAAGGGTAAGGGTGGCGCGGTCGTGATGCTTCGACCGGCGAGCCCGGGCACGGGGGTCATCGCCGGCGGGGCGTGCCGAACGGTTTTGGAGCTCGCGGGGTACAAGAACTGCTTCGCGAAGCAACTTGGTAGCGCGAACCCGTTGAACAACGCTCGGGCGGTTGTGACGGGATTGTCTGAGATGCGGACCTTCAAGGAAGTAGCCAAGGTTCGCGACATGACTTTGGAGGAGTTGTTCTCTGCGTAAGTGCGAGACGCACTCGTGCGCGCGAATTTGCGAGAAACGACATGACTCTTTCCGTGGTTTCGTGCGCATGCCGCTGACCGTGCTTCATATTCGCTTAAGGACGCGTGTAATGCTGCCGAATTATTTCCATAGGCTTTTAATCTCGATTATTGAAATCTTTTCAACTATTCGCGCCCCCGGTAATCTAGCGACACGACGCGCCCGTCGATGTGACGCAACACATCAACACACATTTCTCGGGACAGTTTCGTGTCGACGAAGTTCTCCGACCTGAGCTTTTCTGGCACTATCTAAAACCATGCCGACCAACGCGGCGGCGTTCGTGTTCGCGTGGTAAAAGTTTCTCATCACGGTGACGCTCGACGTGAGAGACACGGCATAGTGCCACCAACCTCGCGGATTTACCAAAACCTCTCCCGGTCCGAGGACGCAAACGCGCGGCGTCGCTCGACGAGGCGAAGGGAACGAGTCACACTCGCTCGGATTCAACGGGTCCACGCTCGCGTGCGATTCTTCAATCGGATGGAGCAGTCGACCGGCGCTCGGTGGGTACAAGACGAACAGTTTCCACCCGACGGCTTGTCCCAGCCATCCGTGTGCGTCTTGAGCGTCGTAGTGTAGCCGCGTGATGGTCCCTTTCGGACCACAAAATAATTTATCTAGTGATTTCGAAACGTTCACCTCCACGTTTCTGGTCGTCTCAGCGTTCGCTCCGAGTTGTTTCATCAACTCCTGAATGATAGTTTCGGTGTGGTCGCACGTCTCCGTGAAACGAGGTCTCGGAAACGCTCGCGACATCTTTTCCCCAAATGTTCTATCGCTGAACACGCGCATGCCGTTCGCGTAGAATGGTACGCGTTTTTCATCGAATTCCAAATCCTCGAGACTCCCGTCGCGAGACGCGACGTAATCGACAAAGCTGTCGAAACGCAACTGGTGCGTCCGCTGCTTCGGAACATCCGACCGACGCGCGGGCGCGCGATCGTTCACGCTCACGAAAAAAAGAACCAATCTCAGACTTGAACTTCTCCAACGTCCACGTCTCCCAATCTTTCCCACCGTCTTCGACGACGACGGGCTCGCCCTCCCCCGCGACGAGTGCGGCTTCGAGCGCATCCGCGCCAATGTTCCTCACGCGCCGCACCCGCTCCGACTTCTCGAGCCCGCCCACTCGCGCGCACATCGACCGCCAATCTTCATCGCTCTCCACCGACCCCTCCACTCTCCGCGCGCACAGACGAACGTGCTTGAGAAACCCTTCGTACTCGTGCGTCGTCGTCTCCTCCTCGAACGCGCGTCTCGCCGCCGTCTCGGACAGCGTCTCGAATCCCATCTCCAGACACCCCGGCGCCGCCTCACCCTCCCCCTCACGACAACCCACGGCGTCGTTTCTCTCGCACCATCCCATCCCGCACGGAAACTGCACGACGTTCACCTCGGGAAACGCCCCTCCGAGCCCGAACGCGCGCCTCTCGCGCGGCAACCACCTCGTCTCGTCTCCTCCTCGTTCCGTCGTCCCACCGCGCGCGCCGTACGGCGGCGCGACCATCACGCGCGTCGTCCTCGTCCGCGTCCTCGTCGTCTCCCGAACCCGTCCTCGACGTCACCGACGCCTTCATTCGCGCGCTGGTCTGCGCGCGCCTCGACCGTTTCGGCCGTTTCTGACACCACGTCCACACTGTGTGCCCATACCATACTGTAGCACCACCCGAGCATACAGTGGGCGACCGGGACCGTCGCGCGGGACGCGCGGGGCGTGGTCGGTGGTCACGAGTCATGAACGGTCGATCGGGGGGGACGCCGGGACCGACCCGCGCGACGATGACGATCGTCGCGCGATTCGACGCCGGTCGGCGTCCGGGACGGGGATTCCGAGCGCTCGCGCGGGATGTTGGGACGCGCGTCGTCGTCCCGCGGCGCGCGGTGCGCGCGACGGCGCGCGGAGGCGCCCGAGGCGACCAAGGCGGGACGGATGACGCGACGGATGATGACGCGAAGGATCGCGCCGCGCGCGGTCGAGAACGAGAGAGGAGACGTCGCCGAATCCACCGAGGCGGTGCTGTTCGCGTACGACGCGGTGGTGGACGCGACGGTGGAGATGACGCGGATTTCGCACGCCGTCGCGGCCGCGAGATGGCCGGAGAACGTCCCCGGGGACGCGTCGTCGTACGTGGAGGCGATGCGCGCGATGCGGAGGTGCATCGGGGAATCCACGTCGTGTGAGGGGGTGCTGATGGTGCGGGTGATCGCGGATGAGGCCATCATAGGCGGGAGGACGACGAGCGGTGGGCGGCCGGGACCGGTGTTTAGCGCGGAGCAGCGATTCGAGCGACGGACGAGACCGTTAACGGTGGACGAGATCGTGTCGAGTTGGACGGAGATTAAGCTGATGAGCGTGTTGAAGTGGGGGGAGAAGGTGGAGTCGTCGGTGGGGTGGGATGGACGACGCATGTTGCCGCTGGGTTTACAAGAAGCCGTCGACCGAGAGAGGGTTCGAGACCGAGACGTCGTCGAGGGCGAGCAGGTTGTCTACGAGGACTTGAAACCGTTGCTTAAAGCCGCGATCGAGCGGGGCACGCGAGTTTTTGTGATGACGTCTCCGGGACGCACGGTGGAACACTGTCGAGACGTGTTGCGAGAGAACGGGTTCGACGTCCCCGAGAAAGAGGACGACGTCGGAGTGTCCGTCGTTCCGATTGACGGTTTCGCGTCTCGGTCGTTGGCCGCGGCAAATCTCATCGCCACGACCGCGCGACCGGGAGAGCACTGGAACATCATCGACGGGGACATGGATGAATTGGAGCGATACAAGATGGCGGACTTCGGCGAGGCGTACGAGTCGCTCACCGAGGGTGTTGAGGTGACGCTTCGACACGCGGGGTACGCGTACGCGAGTCCGAAAGCGATCCATCGAGCCTCTTTAGACGGAGAGATACACTCTCTGACCGCGGAATCGGCAAAACATATGGCGTTAAATTTCTTGGGAGATTTCGCCGTGTTGATGGGACGATGATGACGTAATACGTCAGTGAAATATATACTAATAATCGTGCGCGCGCTGTAATATTTAACTGTTTTCACTACATTTACTTTCCGATCGCGGCGAGAATCTTGTCGTCGATCTCGAACGACATTTCTTTTTTGTCGCGGCCGATGGACTTGTAGTAGGCGAGACGCTCCTTGAGCTCCGCCGACAAATCCGGGTGCTTCGGCGACCAGCCGAGGACGGCTTGAGCCTTGGCGCTCGAGCTGTAGAAGTGGATCGGGCGGAACGGGAAAGCCTTCTTCACTTCGAGGTCCGGAACGGAGGCCGGGTCGTAGTTGATGACGTTCGGCTCGACGCCCGCAGCCTTGGCGCAGAGTTCAGCCATCCCGTTGAGGGTGACAGCCTTGGTCGTGACGCAGTTGAAAATTTCACCAGCAGCGGCGTCGTTCCCGACGGCGGCGGCGATCATGGTGGCCAAATCTTCGGCGTGGGTCACGGAGGAGAGCTGATCGCCCGAGCCCGGAACGAGGATCGGGCGTCCGCGAACGACGCGGTCGAAGAACCATTCCTCGCAGTCCTTGTTCGAACCGTAACCCGTCAAGTATTGCGGACGGAAAGAGCTCATCTTCAACGGAAGCGTCTTCAAGTGCGCTTCGACCAAGGCGTGGCCGCTCGTTTCCTTGACTGCGTCACCTTCGACGTGCGGCGGGCACGGGGTCGGCTTGTAGATGCCCGCGCTGGACACGAACAGGAATTGGGACGCGCCGGCGGCGACGGCAAAGTCGGCGACCGGACCGACGGTGTCCATGTCCTTGCCGTTATTGTCCACGACGACGTCAAACTTGGCGCCCGCGTGCCTGGTCGACACTTCGTCCGGGTTGGCCCACACCGTCTTCACCCCCATCGATCGAATCTCATCGAACAGCGTGAACGGCGTCTTGGCCATCTTCTTGTCGTCCTCGGCGCCGACGACGTTCATCGTGACGTCGTGTCCCGCCGCGGCTAACGTCTTCGCGAGCCAAAAACCAATGTTCGCGTGACCGCCACCGTTCGTGTTGACGATCAACACGGACTTCTTTTCACCGGACGCCATCACCGCGCCAGCGACGGCGCGAGCGCGCGGGACGCGAGACCCGCATCGAGACGCCTCGACGGGAGCGCCGCACACGCGCTTTCTGGAGGCGAACTGCGCGCGAAAAGGATTCGTCAGTCGACGCTCGAGCGTGGACAACGTCAGAGAAGAAATTTCATGACCATCGAGCGCGACCGCACGCGCGTCGACCCTCTGGACGGGGCGAGAACGGTGGCGAACTCATTATCCATTCCCATCGATCGTCTTCATCTTCGACACGCGCGCGCGCATTCGCCTCCCTCGTCGCTGGCCGGCCTTCGTCCGACGCGGGACGCGGTCGAACGCGACGAACGCGTACCTGGGCGACGTGCGCGAGTTGCGCGTGAGCGAGGGCCATGCGGATAGTCGTCACGGACCGGGCAAAGAGTGACGGAGGGGGGTGTCAACGTCATCCATTGATCGACTTCGCTTTTCCATGGGTTCGCGTCGAGGTTCACGGCCGGTTTCGATCGATCGAGGGAGATCGATCGAGTGATCGATACGTCGATCTCGAGGTTCACGGTCGTTTCGATCGATTGAGTGATCCATGCGATCAGTGCAATGATGACCGATCGATCGATGAGATAGCACCGATCGATCCTTCGCATCCATCGATCAATTGACCGATCAATAGAACTACCATCGATTAAATGAACGAAGCATCGAACGATCATCGATCAATCGACCCACCAACCGATCGATCATCGATCAATTCACCCATCGATCGAACCACCGTCGATCAATCGACCCATCGACCTTGGTTCCACGTTCCACGCGGGGTCGTCGTCACACACTGGGCCGCGTGAACGCGCGCGCAGCGGGCGTCCGTCGTCGACGCTCGCTCGAGGACGTCGGAAGACGTGGTTAGCGTCATTCGGCGTCGTGTCGTCGGGGTGAACTCCGCGCGCGCGGTCGGGAGGGCGCGGTAGAGGATCGGGACGGGGGAATCGGGGATAGACCGGGGGCGCGATGTCGGCGCAGGGCGCGACGACGGCGCGCACGTCATCCTCTGGAAGGGCCGTAAGACGAACGACAACCTCTGGATCCGTGCGATGCGACGCGCAAAGTGTGGGACGCAGACCTGCGAAAAACACTGGACGGTCGAAAGGGTGGTCCCCGACGCGCTGGAATTCGGTACCGCTGTCCCGCGCGGTGTCTGACAGCGAAATGTTTCCAACCGTGGAGGATGAGACGATGGGAACGCGTGAGAATGGACGAGTGAATGGACATCGCGTCGCTTTCCCGGCGAATTCGGACGAAAGCTACGTTCCGCTGCCTCAGCTTGCCGCGCATTTGGAGCGCGCGGTGCTGGCGTCGTTCGCCGAGGTGTTGTCGGAGGAGTGCGAGGTAGATTTCAACGAAAACACGTTGGATTCGTGTTCCGGAGAGGTGACGGAGGCCCTCGGTCGAGTGGTCGTGTACGCGTCCGCCGCGGAGGTCGCGGGACGATTCAGTAACAATCTTCGAAGCAAAGAGTTGGAACGTCTGAGAACGGCGCTGTGGGAGTTGCGAGTGAAATTGGAGGCGGCGTGCGATGAAATTGGTGGGTGTTCCATCACGGTGCGTCATCGGTTCGAGGCGTTGCGAAGTGCGTCCCTAGATCTCGTCGATCCGCGGCTCCGGGCGGCGAACGCCCCGAGTGGAACGGCGATTCCGAACCTACAAGTCGTGTGCGACGTCGCTGACTCGGCCAAGACGATGTATTATCGCGGTGGGCAACCGACGGCGGAGGGCAGAGCGTGGCTCGTGAGAAACAATTTCAAAACCGTGATTGATCTGCGCGGTTCCGATAGAGATAATCAGTGGCTTAATGCGTTCGGTGGGGGATCGGGGCAGGGGACATTGGGTCCGAGCGCGCTGAACATCGTGCACATTCCCATTTCCGACATGGCTCCGCCGACGTACGAGGACGTGGAACGATTCATCGAGACGGTGAACGATGAAACCATGCGGCCGATTCTGGTGCACTGCAAGGCGGGAATCGGTCGAACGGGGGCTCTCGTCGCGTGTTGGCGAATTCACGAGGGAATGGACGTCGACGAAGCTCTCGCGGCGGAGTCTGGACTTGTGTGCGATTTCGGTTCCATCGCGCAGGAGACCTTTGTGCGGGAATACGCGGAGAGATTGAAGAAAGGATTGACGGGCATTGATCCCGTTTCCCGAGATGTGAGCGTCTCCGTCGATACGGACGAAGAGGGTCTCGTGGTCGGCGAGCACAGCTCGCTCACTGATGCTCCCGACATGTACATCATTCGGACGGATGGTTTCTCGTGCACGAGAGAACTCGTCGAGAACTGTGAACTTCGAATCTCTCACCCGAGCACGCAACAGTTGGTATTGGTGTGGCGTCAGCAACCGAGACGGATTTTCTTGCTGAAGAAGATCGGAACAGGTCTCCTTTCGGAGCTGATTGAGATCGCTCACGCACTGATGACGATGGGCATCACCGTCATCTTGGATGAAGACGTCATCGATGATCTAGAAAACGCTCACGTAGAAAATACACTTCACCGGGCGTCTGTGTTGCGTCGAGCGGAGAAGTTGCGTAAGGTTGACGGGATGATTCCGCAAGAAGACTGGGGTTCGATCGATATCATCGTATCTCTCGGCGGTGACGGCGTCATTTTGTACGCCAGTAAACTGTTCCAAGGTCCAGTTCCTCCTCTTCTCGGGTTCCATTTCGGGTCGTTAGGATTCTTGACGAGTCATCCAAGCGATGAAACGGCCGCGAGTTTGCTTCAAGCGGTCGGACGTGGGAAACCCGTGGCGAACATCCAAGGCGGTGTTCCGATTACGCTTCGAATGCGTCTCGAGTGTACTCTCGTCAAGGCCAAGGATAAAGTCAGCGCAGGAGGTACGGGTGAGGCGACGAGGGAGATAACCGTGTTGAATGAACTTCTCGTCGACAGAGGTCCGAGTCCATATCTATCGAATCTCGAGGCGTACGACCGCGGCGACCTCATCACGACGATTCAAGCGGACGGCGTCATCGTCGCCACGGCGACCGGGTCCACGGCGTACAGCGTGTCCGCGGGTGGTTCTATGGTGCACCCGAACGTACCCGCCATTCTGATGACGCCAATTTGTCCGCACACGCTCTCGTTCCGTCCGGTGATTTTCCCGGATAGCGTCGAACTCGAGCTCAGAGTCGCTCAAGACGCGCGGTGCTCCGCGTGGGTCTCCTTCGACGGTCGAGACCGCTGCGAGCTCGAGAGCGGAGACTCCATCTTCGTCAGAATGAGCCAGTTCCCCATCCCAACCATCAACTACGCCGATCAAACGGGCGACTTCATCTCTTCCTTGCGCAGATGTCTGCGATGGAACGAACGAGACGTCCAGAACGCCTTCGACGACTCGCAAAAGCAAGCCCTTCGGAAAATTTCCAACCAAGAGGACAACAACGCCGCCTGAGCGCGTCTCACGCGTCTTCCTCATTCCCGCGAACGCGACACCGCGGTCCCGTCGAGAATTCATGCTGTAAAGTTAGATGAGCGCGTACAATGTACCCGTCGCCGCCGCCGGCGCCTCACTCCGCGTCCCTCGTCCCCCGTCATGGCCCGATCTCTCACCGCGAGAGACCGCGCCGCGCTCGTCGCTCTCGCGAGCGCACTCATCGCTCTCGTCTGGCCGCTCCTCGAGTCCACCGGCTCGGGATGTCCGCTCGGATACGGCGCGAACGAGACCGTCTCTCGGTCGATTCACGATGTCCCGGGGACGTCGTCGCGCGTCCAAAACGCCACCGTCTTCGCGCGGTGCGCGATGTGGAACGTCGACGGCGAGGAGCGAGACGTCATCGTCTCCCCATCGGGGCGAATCGTAGCGGTCGAGCGGTCGGGGAAGCGACGCGGGGAGGACGAAACGATCGTGGATTGCGCCGGGCGCGTGTTGGCGAGCGGCTTCGTCGACGCCCACGCGCACCTCATCGCGGGTGGATTCACGGCAGAGATTCTGGACATGACGACCGTACGGTCGAAAGAAGAGTTCATAGAGACGCTCGCGGGCGCGATCGGGGAGGACGGGGAGGACGAGACGAAATGGGTGATCGGACACGGGTGGGACGAGTCGCTGTGGGACGGCGAGACGCCGACGACGGCGTGGCTGACGGAGAGGTTCGACGGCGCGCGCGTGTGGACGACTCGCGTGTGCGGACACGTGGGATTCGCGAGCGAAGCCGCGCTGAAGGCGGCGGGGATCACGAAAGAGACGAACATACCGGGTGGAGTGATCGAACTCGACGCCGCCGGACGCCCGACGGGCGTGCTGAAGGAGCTCGCCACCGCGGCGATGCGAGAGTTCTTACCGAAACGAACGAGAGAGGAACGCGATAAAGCGCTTCGAACGGGAATCAAATATATGCTGAAGAAAGGAATCACGTCCATCGGGGATTTCGGGGACATTGAGAGTCTCGTTGCGGGAGAGCAAGGGTACGCACAGTTGTGGGAAGATTTCGAAACACTACAACGATGGGACGAAGAGGGGAGTTTGCCGATTCGGATCTCGTCGTACATGCCCCTCGGGGACTTCAAACGCGTCGCTAAACATCGAGCATGGAACGGCGGGTGGCTTCGAGAGGGACAGGGGGACATCGAGGGTCAATTCACCGCTCGAACGCGATTGGGAGGAGTCAAGGCATTCCTCGACGGAAGCTTGGGAGGTCGAACCGCCGCGTTCGTCGACGCGTATTCGGACGAGCCATCGACGAAAGGGAAGCTCATGTATCCTCAAGGTGAAGAAGAAAATTATCTTCGCGAACAATCGTTAGCGGCGGACGAATTGGGTCTTCAAATAGCTTTTCACGCCATAGGAGATGCGGCGGTGAATCAGGCGTTGGACATCGCGGCGCTCCTCGAGTCGTCCAACGGCGAGAACAAGCTGCGACGTCTGCGCGTGGAGCACGCTCAACACCTAACGTCACCGATCGATGAGCAGATGACGCGTTTCAGAGCGGTCGACGCGATCGCGAGCGTACAGCCGGCGCAGATCCCGCTAGACGAACGGAGCGTGGCAGAGAAGCTGGGCGAAGATCGAGCGTCTCGATACTACGCGCTGCGCACTTTCAGCGATCACGAGGTTCCTCTCGCCGGTGGAAGCGATTGGCCCATCGTCAGCGCGGACGTGTTCGACGCCATCAAAGCCGCCGTGGACCGCGAGAGGGAGAGTTTGAGCATCGAAGAGGCGATGCGAATGTTCACTCGAGGCGGAGCACGCGCTCTTCGAATGGATGGGCTCGTCGGCGCGATCTCTCCGGGCGCGTTCGCCGATTTCATCGTCCTCGACGCGTCGCCCGAAAATATTTTGGAGAAAAAACCAAACGTGATCGCCACGTACGTCGGGGGAAAGTGCGTGGAAGGATCGTGTCTTTAGCGACTAGACTAGACTAACAACAGCTTCTATTCACGACCACCGTCGTTCGTCCTCCTCGGGATCGACGCGCGTGTACCACTCCGGCGGGGACACGTGCGTGGATAACCTATAATTCAACCAGACCTCCTCGCCGTCGTCGATGTCTCTCGTGGCGACCAACACCAAGCTTCGAACGAAATCCATTGACAGGGCGTCCGTCTTGACCAGCTTGGGTTTGTCCCCGTCCTCTCCGAAAACGGCGAGCGACGCATCCTGAAACCGCTTCGAGACGGTTCGCGTACCGTCGGTGAGAATGCCGAACACACCCTCGGTCTCTTCCGCGCCCTCGTCCGGTTCGATGTTAACGTTCGGAACGAACGGCCTCGTCACGGCGTCCACCGGAACGTCCACCGACGCCACGACGACGTTCGGATACGTCCCTTTCGGTGGATGATTCGCAAAGTGCGCGCACGCGAACGGATTCGCACGCTCAAGCGTCGCGCATTCTGCCTCTAAACGCGCGCGTCTCACCGACCCTAATCTCGGATTGAGGAGACGATCGATGAAGCTCCCCGCGTCCGCCGCGCGCGCCTCCTCCGCGGTCAACGTCACGGGCGGCCCCGGCCACGCCTCCGACTCGTCCCCGAGCCCGCGTCCCCACGGTTTCGCGTCGATCACGCTTCCATCGCTCCTTTCGATCAAGTACGCGTTATCTCTCCCCACTCTCGGGTAATTATTCATGTACCGCCTCGCCGTCCCGGCGTACGTCAGTCCCGGATACGACGCCACGACGGTCCCCGCCCGCGCGGATCCCCGCACGAACAACCCCTCCCCCGCGCCCTCTCCCGCCGTCGACGCGTCCACGTAACAGTGATGCCCGACGCGTTCCAACGCTCGCGACCGAAGCTCTCGCCATCGCGCCGAGGCACCGCGCTCTCTCTCTCGCGCGTCGTCGTCCCGGTCGCCGCCTCGCAGCGCCCTCGCCATGACCGCCACCTCCTCGCGCAATCGCGCGCTCACCGCCGCCGCCCGCGCGTCATGCGTCATCTCATTCGCGCGCTCGACGATCCCAAGTCCCGATTCCCCATCTCGCGGCGTCGCGGCGAGCGAGGTGAGGAGAAAGAGTCGATGGGTGTCGACTTCGTGTTGTAACCTTCTCGCCTCGGACGTCGCCGCGCGTCGTCCGCGCGCGTCGACGCCGCGCGCGACGGATGCCGCGCGTCGCACCGCGCGCATCATCTCCGCGACGTCGTCCGAGACGCGCGCGGTGCGACGCGACGGCGCGCCGGATGACCGCCTCACACTGCCGCTCTTTCCTCCACACATCGTCGCGCGGCGCCGACGCGCGCGTCGCCTCGTCGGTCGCCGACGCGCGTCGACGCGATGGTCAAGCACAAGATTCGTCGCAAGGCGGAGCGCGCGGCGCGCGCGGGAGGCGCGGGTGGCGAGGGGACGACGAGAGACGCGCGCGAGGAGGCCGAGACGGCGGCGGACGCGGACGCGGACGCCGCGATGGCGTCGCTCACCAGCTCGCATCGACGGAAAGTGAAGAAACGGGCGAAATTTTTAGAGAGTGCGTGCGTCGATGCGTCGCGCCTCGCGCGCGCGAGCGAGAGGGACGATGACCGACTGACGAATGTCGCCGCGCAGAGATTCGCGTGGCGACGGAGACGAAGATGAAAAAAACATCGAACGCGCGCGGAAAGGGCACCATGGCGGACATGCGGGCGCTGTCCATGTCACTGGCCGAGGTCGTGGGCGATGGCGGCGTCGGACTCGCGACGACGGCGAAGAGAAGTAAGACGCCCACCGCGAGACGACGCGCGGCGCTCGTGTCGAAAGAGACGACGCGGATGCAAGCCGTGCTCTCACACCCGACGTTTCGTTCGAATCCGATCGCGGCGATTTCGAATCACATCATCTCCGACGTCGCCAACGCGTCCGGGTCCGCGGCGAGCGGGAGATCGAGCGAGGACAAGGGGAAAAAGAAGAGAGCGAAAAAGTTGACGCCGCGGCAAGAGCGCGACCGAAGCGGCGCGCACGTCGTCGGACCCGCGGCGCCGAGCGCGCGTCGACGGGCGCACGACGCGCAGAGGAAACACGACGAGAAAAAACGCGGGCGAGCGTGAGATCGTGTGCGCGAGATCTGCGCGAATGTAACGTTATATCCTTTGTATTTCTTCGTCTCGTCTCGTCGACGCCCCCTCTCCTCGACGCTCCGCGACGGTCGACATGCGGTCGACGATCGCGCTCGATCGCGCGCGGTGCATCTCTCTCTCTCTCGCGCCGTCTCATCGCGCGTCTCGCGGTGTCATCGCGCGTCCGACGACGTTCGAGACGCGGGGACGCGTCGCTCGGATGTCCCCATCGTCGGCCGAGACGGACGCCGCCGCCGTCGTCTCCGACGAGTCGCCGTGGGTCGAGCCCGGATACAGAGGGGCCGTCGTCAGCGCCATGGACGAGGGAGTCCAAGGGGCCGTCGTCGGCGCCATCTTCGTCGCGCTCCTCGCCGGAACGTACGAGGCGTGCGCGACGCTCGGCCCCGCGCTCGAGAGTCTCTCGCCGTCGCTCATGGCGTGGTCGAAATCCACCTGGCCGATCATCGGGATCACCTACGTCGCCGCGGGTGTCGCGCACTTTACGTTTCACGACGGATTCGTGTCGATGATGCCGCACAGAGGCGCGTGGGGGTTCTGGAACCTTCCCGGCTCGGCGTCGTTTCACGTCAACTGGACGGGCGTCGCGGAAATCCTCGGCGGCGCCGGTCTCCTCCTCGGCTCGCTTCCGTTCGGTCTCACCCCGAACGGCTTCGAACGACTCACCCCGGTCTCCGCCGCCTGTCTCTTCGCCCTCACTCTCGCGGTGACGCCGGCGAACGCGTACATGTTCACGCACAACGCGCCCGGCCCGCTTCCGCCGGACGCCGACGAGAGCGCGCTCACCATTCCCCCCGCCGGTCATTTCGCGCGATTCCTACTCCAAGTCTTCCTCTTATCGCTGTTGCACGGATGCATCGATCGGTGATCGCGCCCTCGCCGAGCTTCGCCCGCGCGGCGCCGCCAGCCCACACAGTACTCAGCACCTCACCGCCCCGTCGTCTCGGGGACGTCCCCGAGGAAAGATATTTTTTCCAACGAGATACACTAGCCTTCTGAACCACCACACTAGTATAAAAAAGACATATACACGAACCAATATCACTATATACACCAAAAAAGTTCACCGCGACGACCGCGCGCGCGCGAAAAATCACAAAAAATCAACACACAAAATAACCGTTCACGAATCCCCAACGAGTCCATCTATAGGCCCCCCTCTTCCCCAAAATAGCCCCCCTCCTCCGGACCGATCTCACTGAACATAAACCGGACGTCGGCATCGTTTTTTTCTCTTTTTTACAGTATCAAACCACTCACACACGTACATACTCTTCACACACGCTTCAACGCGGTATCCACGCGCACGTATAAAAAAATGAAGCGAAGCGACGGGCCCGGCCGACTTCGACGACACGCGGCGCCGCGCGCGGTCGTTGCGCGCCACATCGTCGCGCGCGCGCGAGCGAACGAGCGAACGCGCGAGCTCAGCGAGCGAGGTACGCGCCGAGCGCCCGTTTTTTTCTTCACGCTCTCGCGACGCGTCTCGACGACGACGGACGACGGACGACGGACGACGCGTCGAATGGATGTCCCGCGCGTCGTTCCCGCGCGCGCGCGCGCGGGTGGTTGACATTCGGATGTGGGAATGACGCGCGAGGGCGCCTCGCGGCGCGCGAACGACTCGGCGCGGGCGACGCGCGGTGGGAGTCTCTCGTCGACGTCCTCCTCGCCGTCCTCTCTCGTCGTCGTCGTCGTCGCTCGGTGCGCACCGCGCGCGCGACGACGACGCCCGCGGGCGCTTTACGGCGCCGGCGCGAGATCGCATCCGCGTCACCCGCGCGACCGACCGACCGCGGCACCGTGTCGAGATGACGATGAAGGGTCGGGACGGGTCGTGAGGAATCGCGCGAGGGGACGGAGGGGGAGAACGGGGAGGGAAACGATGGGAGAATAACGTCGTCGTCGATCGCGCGGGCGCGGGAGCGGGACGCGCGCGCGAGGCGTCGACGGGAGGGGGACGATCGCACCCTCGCGCGCGTTCCGACACATCGGTCGTTACGCGAGGGGAACGAAATCTTCATCGGCCTCGCGGGGAGGGGGTGGTGTGATGAGTCGTGATTCGTGGTTTGGGGGACTCGGTGTCGTGGCCCGCCGCCGCCGGGAAACCGTCGGGACGGGACGCGGGAGGGGACGACGACGCGTCGTCTTCGTCGTGTGTGGGATGGAGGAACGCGTGACTGACGTGATGTACTCGTTTTTCTTTTTGTTTTGTTTTGATAGGAGGTGTCGGTGAAGAGACAGACGTTGGCGAGACGGGTCTCGACGAGGCGCGCGACGTCGTCGTCGTCGTCGAAACGGACGATTGGATTTGATCGCGTGAATCGAATCGTTCGAGGCCCCGAGATGGTGGTCGCGAAGACGAGAGGAAGTCGGAGTGGACATCACGACGCGGAGCGGAAAGAGGCGCACGCGGAGGCGACGACTAAGGGACACATGAGCACGAGACACGGGGGCACCAACGCGTCGAGCGGGGAGGACGGACACTGCGTCGAGGGGAAGCGGACGCCGGATAACGCGATGGTGAGCACCCTGGGGAAGGGGAGAATCGTATCGACGTCGTCGAGCGATTCGGACGAGGAGGCGATGATGGTGAAACGAGCGAAGAAGAACTGGAGCGGCGACGCCGTGGCGCTCGGATATGAGGTGGGCACCATCAAATACAGCGCGTACGTTTTGTTGGCGGAGAGCGGTACGAGGGGGATGACCGTGGCTTCCATCGTTGGCACCGCACAAAGACTGTCCATGTACAGTTGGGGACAGTGCAAAACGCCGAACAACTCCGTCACAGCGGCGCTGAGTCAAGATGAAACCTTCGTGCGCATCGCGCCGTCCACCTACTGCTTACGATCGCAGTTGCGCGGAAGCGGGGAAAACTTACCCGTTCCCCGAACGTCCAGCGGTTCGCACGACAGTGGAACCACGGGCATGGGTGCGCACGGTGGGAGGCATCAGAACGACTCTGGGTGCCAGTCGGGACCGGGACAGGGTCGCCAGCACAAGAAGCAGAGAGCCCACCCGCCGCGTCCGCAGTCGCCCATGCCCTTCGTCGTGGATGAGACTCCGTACACGTATGATGACGACGAAGAGGATTTCAAATCTGTGAACATACACGTCGATGACTCGTACGACCGTTTGAATCGCGTCGGCGAGGTGAAGAGAACCGCGGATGCTCTTGCTCAAGAGAGCTACAGACGCCGCATGGACGTTTACGGACAAGTCCGTGATGATTTCGGTACGTCTTTCCATTTTCCAACCCCGGAAATCGTACGCCCCGGTCACTCACCCGATCCAGCAGTCGCTGGAAGCTGCCTGTTGTACTATCCGACCGCAAACGCACGCAAACAAGATAAAGAAGGCATTCCCGAAAGTCCGGAAGAGCCCACTGAGGCGACGCACAGAGCCGCCTCTTGGAAGGACGAAGCGAGACGCTTACACTACTCTCGCTCCAAGTCCAAATCATCCACTCGGGTGACTCTTCCGACGTGGGTTCTTGAGCAATACATGGAGGAACACAATCAGATACTCTGCGGCGACCTCTGAACAAGACGGTCGCGAGATTCAACAAACTTTCACCCATAGCAAAAGCCTGTACACAACACCCACCCTCAAGATATCGCCTTGTTTACGACAAGGATGATAATTATGTAATATATTTCGGCTCTTTACCTTCTACTACTTCTTACCTGACCATCGGGGACGCCCTCTTATTACAACATTTTACTATTTCCGTCCAAACATGAATCCGAATCGTCTAGGCTGCTCGCGCGGCGTCGGCTTCTGCAGCGCGAAGAAAAAATCACGAGTTTTCAAATTAAGTGCCTCGGTTCGTTCTTGCTTCTCCAGTGGGTCCGTTCGTCCGCAGTAGTACAAGCAGCACGTTTTTCGCCAGAATGCAAACCACCATTCACCCAGCAAAACCCGAAATACGTGTCCAAGCGTACCTTCCGGGTTTCTAAAAGCCAATGTCAGTATCAACAACGGTACAAAGACCAAGCACAGTGCGAGTACGGCGGTGACAATCGCAGCGTAATTGCGAAGTGCGTCCGAAGCCTCTGACGGTGTATTGTCGAGATCAGTTTCTTCTGGTGCGGCGCTCATCAAAAACACGCCTTGTGTGCCGGGGAGCGCGTCAGAAACCGCTTTAGTCGAGATGGTAGCGTTGCCGAGAAAAGCCATCGCGTTCACTTCTTCGGCTGCTCCGCGCGTCGTCACCGACACAGTCACCACGCTACTTGTCACCGCCGCTGCGAGAGCTCGACTTCGAGCGCTATTGGCATTGGTATTCGGTACCACACCGGAATAGCTCGTCACAGATTTGACGACGACACCGTGGTAGCGGTCGGGAACACCCGAAGAGTCCAACTTTCTCGACAATCCAGTGACAAGCGTTCGAATAACGGCGGGTGTGAAATCACTTTCGTTGTAACCCAAAATTATGAAAAGCGTTATTATCTTTGTGACTGTGACCTCTACAACTGACCCTGAGCCGTTGGTACCCATTGGTGGCGGTGGAGGATACGTCGGTGACTCATAATCGATCACAGGTGCCGGCGGCGGTAGAACGCCAGGAGGCAGTGGCGGCGGTGGCGGCGACGGCGGCGGCGGCGACGGCTGCGGGGGCGGCGATGGCGGCGGCGACGGCGCCGACGACGGCGGCGGCGGCGACGGCGGCGGTGACGGCGACGGCGGCGGTGACGGCGGCGGCGGCGACCGATTTGGGGGGTCGTTTTCGAGGCAACCAAAGCCAAGTGCAGCGATTCTGCTCAAAGTACCGTCGGATTCGCGCCTATAGCCCGTGTTCCACGTTTCGACAGAACACTGGGAATATCGTCCCGCCACACCACCCATCGCACCAGCGTTCGAACCTCCGTTAGGGCCGCAGCCTATATCTGCATCGTGTCCAAATCCCAATGAGTGACCCATTTCATGACCCAGAAGCATCCAGTGCTCCTCAGGTCTGCTCAGCCGTTTTGAATACGTGCTGTAACCAACAGACGTCGATAGAAAACCTTGACCCCACATTTGTAGTCCACATATATAGGAAACCCAGTAGACTCCGGCGCCGTGCCAGTCGGGTTTGTCGACAAGAATGAATGTGTGATCGCGAGGAACATGACCGTTCAGATACGGTCCGCGACCTTTTCCTTGAACGGTTTGCACATACCACTGATGACTCAATTGTTTGAAATACGAAGTAAACGAAAGCGGTTCAGTGAGTGACGATAAAATGGCCATGTTTGGCGGCTCCCACGGCTCGTTTACCCCATCTGGTGAGCTTACAAAATGTATTTCCACGAGATAGATTGCCGAGAGCGGAGGGTCAAACGTCGGAGCCCATCCCTCCTGCGGTTGAAACCATGATTCGACTTCGTCGCATACAGACGTAATGTAGGCTGAAATGGTGGCCTCGTCCGTACCAGAACTTTGGACGTACGAACGACTGATGACGTAAGCAAGCTCGATTCGCCGGGATTCCGCGTTCAGTAGCTTGCGGCGATTCCGGCTTCCCTCGGCGAAAGAAGAAGCGACAGAGCGACGGATCGACGAAGGCCGAGAAACGTTGTTGTAAACTGCTTGGAACGGAAACGACGCCTTCAATATGTCTGTCGCTCTTGGTGGTGACTGGCTCACATCCCCACTGAGTAGTGTTCGTCGCAGAGTCGGACCAGTTCCCGTCGACGTCTCGAAGTAACGACGTCTCCCGTCATTCTCGGCGACTATCAGAATGGTCGACGCGGGCGTAATCACGGCGCGCGCCGCGTGTCTGCGTCCGTCCGTATCGATGGCTTCGCCTCGAAACAAACCGTTTGCGAGCGCGTGCGTCGCCTCCCAGTGCACTTCCGACGCTCGCCCTCCGCCGCGATCAACGCGCACCATCGGCGAGCGCCCGTGCACTTTATCGAGCTCAAACGCCCAACGTTCGTTCGAGTCCTCGCCGACGTACGCAAAGCGCAGGGACTCCCCCCGGGCGTCCCCATCCACGGCGCGGACCGTCTCTGAGAGCACGCGCCCTCGAGCCGGCCTCCACGACTCGACCGAGGCGCCGTCATCGGCGTCGAGCGTCACCGTCGCGCGCATTTCCGGAGAACCAGCGATCCCTCGCGCACCGCGCGCGAGCGAAAGCGCGACGATCGCCGAGACGACGACGGTGACGCCGACGCGACACCGGCGCCGGCGACGCGGGTGAGGACTCGACGGGCGCATGACGGCGCGCGTCGCAATGCGCGCTCGACGCTCGCGGGCGCGGAACGCGAAGATATTTTACGCCAAGATATTTTACATTAACGAATAATTCGTCATTCGCGCGCGCGTCCGCGCGGACATGAGCGCGACCCCGCGCGGAAATATCACCTGCGCGGC
>MDTD01176540.1_pt1 | contig 20644 bp, 16 predicted proteins | sample 811221 | NCBI WGS metagenome assembly MDTD01 (sample SAMN05326646, study PRJNA326480) | marine metagenome | isolation source: seawater | place: Pacific Ocean: South West | collected 2011
AGTGCCAGCGTCAGAGCCAGCGTCAGAGCCAGCGTCAGAGCCAGCGTCAGAGCCAGCGTCAGAGCCAGTGCCAGCGTCAGAGCCAGCGTCAGAGCCAGCGTCAGAGCCAGTGCCAGCGTCAGTGCTGAACGAATCAAAGCCAGCAGTCGTAGCGGCGAGCCAATTGCGCGAAGCACCCACGGTTGATTCAAATCTTACATCCAACCAAGCCCCTCTCGGCATTAATTAATTACATCCATAGTATAGGCGAACCTGATTAAAGGTTCGCCTATCTCTTTATGATCTGTCCCATTACAAATTTCTTTAAAAACACTTGAACATAAAAGACTGTAGCGGTTATTCTAATGCAATAGGAGTATCGTTTGATGTCTACTTTAGTGAAAGTTAACCCCTTTTTTTCAAAAAATACCTTACTATATAGCATTATTTTAGCGGAAGGCTATGTTGTGTTGTCAACAGAGTTGCTTGCAATACGATTATTAATGCCTTTTGTGGGAAATGGAACAGAAACACTCTCTATTATCATTGCTGCAGTATTAATGCCATTAGCCATTGGCTATTATAAGGGCGGACAAGTCTTAGCTCGATCTTCAAATGCATCAACATTTCGAAATACTTTGGTGCGTAATATGATGTATGCTGCCTCAATTTTGGTTTTAGGCTTATCTTATTTATTTCTTGAGTATTTCTTTTCTATACTTGAGCACTTAGGTGTGCAGGATCGTTTAATTCAAACAGCATTATACTGTAGTCTTTTTTTAGTCTATCCAATCTTTTTATTAGGACAAACAGTCCCTTTGGTCAGCCATTTTTTTCGAGGTCAATCGCTTTCTAAAATGACTGGCTATATGTTGTTTTGTTCAACATTGGGCTCATTTCTAGGTGCTATGTTATCTACACTGGTGTTGATGAGTTTGCTGGGAGTGCATGATACGGCACTGATCACAGTGTTGATCTTGGTTGTGTTATGCATGGCACTTCATCGGCGGTGGCGTAAGCGCCAATATATTTGGCTTATCACAGTACCTTGCTTGATGTATGCATTCAATCACCCAGCGCTATTTAAATCATTAGGCATTGTGCAAAATAATGCTTATAGTTTAGTTCGAGTTATCGATGTGCCCACAGAGCAAGATGCACGAATCTTAAGCGTCAATCGAAGCGCTTCTTCAAAGTATTCACCTCAATTATCAAGCCGTTTTGATTATATCCAATATATTGAGCGTCAATATATTCAAACATTGCCTCCTAAAGCCTCTGTTCTTGTTGTGGGTGCTGGTGGGTTTACCTTAGGGTTGGATGACGCTGTTCATCAGTATACCTTTGTTGATGTTGATCCAGCACTCAAGCCAACAGTTGAGCGCTATTTTTTAAAACAACCTTTAGCTTCAAATAAACATTTTAGAGCAGTGCCAGCCCGCGCTTTTTTTAGAAATCTTTCAGCTTCTTATGATTTAATTATATTAGACGCGTATAACAATCATTTAACAATTCCAACACAATTAATTACACAAGAATTTTTTAAATCAGTTAAAGCTGCATTGCGTCCAGGTGGTGTCATGGTCTTTAATGCAATAGCTTCTCCTGATTTTAAAGACCGCTATAGCATTAAGTTAGACAATACATTGCACTCTGTCTTCCCTCATTTAAATCGACAGGTGATCATGCATCAATTAAAACCCTATGAAAACCGAGCCCATAATATTATGTATAGCTATCTTCATCAAAAGAGTACAGATGAGATCTATACAGATCAACGCAATACATATTTCTTAGATCGTCATACTAAATGATTAAAAGAATATGGGATGATCTTAATAGTGCATTCAATAGGGTCAGGGTTTTATTCAGCCAGACTTTAGACAGTTTGTACAAGTGGGGCTATTTAGAGCCGCCTTGTAGTCGGTCATATTGATGGGGTATTAATGAGAAACTCATGCATTAAAGTCATTTAGGCTTAACCGCAATCACATAGTGTCCTTGAACCGCGACTTGATGTTGTTCTCTAAGCGTGACCGATTGAGTGTCATGACACATCAATCCTACAGCGTTCAAACATTGTTGAATATATTGACAATCATGTGCATATCGAGCACATGTTTGTAATTTAAACGATGGATTGAGCGTTTCAGATGAGGTGTTTTCAAGGTGTTCATATGTGAATGCAAAAACACCTTGATGAGACATATTCTGTACAATAGCTTGCATCAGTGGTATTAACTCACCAAAATAAGGGAGGACATCTGCTGCCAGTATAAGATCAGGTTTGAAGTCTATCGTTTTGCTTAAGTAATCAATAATATCTTGGCAATGCAAGGCTTCATATAATCCCGTTTGATCCGCTTTTTTTAACATTCCTTCAGATAAATCAACGCCAATCAATCGCTGTGTTAAATGATGACATGCTTGAGCTGCTAATCCTGTTCCACAACCTAAATCTAGGGCGATATTAAATCCGTGTTTAGGGGTTAAATCAATGAGCTGAGCAGCTAAAATTTCAGGTGTTTTATAATTTAAAGTCTGTGTAAGATGTTGGTCAAAGCGTTCAGCATATTGATCGAATAAATTTTTAACATACGTGGCAGGGCTACGTGAATAGCGAGTGGGTTGATTTTGAATTGCATCTAGTACATAACGGATATCTTCTCGCGAAGGGTCCTCTTTTAATGCGGTTTGATAATGAATCAGCGCCTGTTGAGGTTCATCTGTTTTTAAATAAACAGCACCTAATGCGATGTGTAAAGATGCATCTGTAGCACCGTGCTGTAGCGCATCTAGTAAATAAGCTTTTGCTTCTTCAGTTCGATTTAAAGCCAAATAGGTGGTGCCGATGTTATATAATCCTTCAGTATCTTCGGGTGATCGTAGGGCTTTCAGCCAATGAGGTAAAGCATCTGCAGGTTGGTGTATTTGTGTGTAAAGGGCGCCTAAATTATGATGAGACTCAAAATGATGTGGATCATATTTCAGTGCGGTTTTAAATGATTCAATGGCTTGAGTCGGGTCTTCTTTTTGGCAGTAAATGCAAGCAATTTGATGATGTAATAAAGCATTACGAGGGCTGCTATCTAAAGCAGCTTTGTAATGCAGTAAGGCTTGATCAAATGCATGTGCTTGATGATGTATTTGACCCAATTGTTGTTGTGCAATGGGGTGTTTGGGATCTTGTTCAATGATTGCCTGGAAGGTCTTTTGAGCGGCCTCGACCTGTTTGAGTTTAAGCTGAGTCATACCGATATTAATTTTAGCCTCTAAATAGGTAGGGTCACATGTATGGGCTTGATGGTAGTGATTTAACGCAATGGCATGATGTCCTAAGCGCAAATAAATATTGCCGTGTTGATTCATGAAGGTGGCTTGATTCGGCTTAAGACGTAATGCAGATTGAATATGCGACAATGCAGGTTGTGTTTGTCCCAAATGTAGGTAGGCTTGACTCATCGCTTGATGGATTAAGGCGGGTTCTGCATGATGTGGTAGTGCCTTTTCAAAAGCGGAGATGGCTGCTTCATAGGATTCAAGTTGTCCGTATAAAATGCCTAATAAGTGCCAAGTTGAGCCATCATGAGGGTGCTGCTTAAGCCAAGTTTGATAGCCTTGTTCTGCTTCAGTGGTTTTTGAGTGTTTGTGTGCGGCAATGGCTTGTGCTAATACATCAGACATCAGTTGCCCTTAATCGATTAAAGATGAAGTGCTTGAGCCAGCATGGCAGCACAAATTGCGTATAATGGACTTCGATTATAGCGCATGAGAACAGAAAGATTATCTGAGCTGACCCATAAGGTGTGAGCAGGTTGTCCTTTGAGGCGCCATAAGCGTAGAGAGGCTGAATTAAAGTGTGCTTCACTTTGAGGTTGAATGCCGTAAGTTTTAAGTGCATGGGGTTTGATTTTCATGGGCCAGTGTGTTCGAGCGCGTAATGAACTATTTTTTGATAGTGTTGCAGGCACAACAATCATGCCATCTCGTTGCCAGCCTGCTTGCTGAAGGTAATAGGCTATACTCAAAATAGCATCATCAGTGCGATGGAATAAATCAGGAGTATGATGGCGCTGTTTTGATATGGCATATTTTAGATAATTGCTGGGCATGAATTGAGGCATTCCAAGTGCACCTGCATATGAAGATCCTGCATATCTTGGAGACCAATGATGACGTTGCACTAAGGTTAAATAAGCCGTCAGTTCTTTTTTGAAAAAATCAGCGCGTTGTGGGTAATAGAATGCGAGGGTTGTCAGGGCATCTAAAGCTTTAAAAGGGCTTTGATATTGGCCATAATAGGATTCCATGCCTAAAATTGCTGTGATAATGGATTGTGGTACTCCATAGCGCTGTGTCGCAAGGTTAAGCGTTTTGGCGTGTGCTTTCATAAACGATCGACCTACTTTGAGGTGTGAAGGTGTGATGAAATGCTTCCGATAATGTGACCAAGGTTGTGCTTCATAAGGGGTATTTATTTTTTGAATCACTTGAGGTTGAATGATCGCCTGTGAAAGCATCAAGCTGAGGTCATGTCGATTGAATGTGCCTGTTTTAACCTGTTGTGTAATGTAGTTTTGAACCTGAGGTTGTTGCAGCCAATGTGAGGCGCGTTCAGCAAAGATTGGGCTTGTGATAAGGCATATTAAGAGATAAACAATGTGTTTGAATCGCATGGCTGGGTGACCTCTTTTTAATTAATGTGTCATTAAGTTTCGATGAGCGTGTAATGACATCATCATACCAAAAGCTGCCATCATCGTCACCATTGAAGTGCCACCAAAACTGATTAAAGTTAAAGGAACCCCTACAACCGGTAATATTCCACAGACCATACCAATATTAACAAAGCAAGCAACCGAAAACATCATGGTGATGCTTGCTGAGAGTAATCGTCGATAAGTATTTTGTGCTTTTAAGGTTATGATCAATAGACGAATTATGAGTAATGTGATAACGCTAAATAAAATCAATGTACCTAAAAACCCGAATTCTTCTGCCCATAAAGCAAAAATAAAATCAGTTGCATGTTCAGGTAAAAATTGTAAATGAGCTTGAGTGCTCATCATCCAGCCTTTTCCCCATAATCCACCTGATCCAATTGCGATTTTAGATTGAATAATATGATAGCCATGACCCAATGGATCTTTTTCAGGATTTAAAAACATCAAGATGCGTTGTTTTTGATATCCATGTAAATGATGCCAAGCAAATGGAATGGTGGTGCATACAGTCATGAAAAAACCAGTGATCCAACGCCAAGACACACCGGATAAGAATAAAATACTTAACCCTGAGGTGCTCAGTAGAATGGCTGTGCCCAGATCGGGTTGTTTTAAGATTAAAAGTACGGGGCATGTGATGATCAACAATGCGATCAGTACTTGTTTAGATTGAGGGGGTGAGCTGTGCTGGTGTAGCCACCAAGCTAAAATCATAGGTAAACCGATTTTCATTAATTCAGACGGTTCAAAACGAATCAGGCCCAAGTTAAGCCATCGCTGAGCGCCTTTGCCGGTATAGCCCAATATTGAGACACAGCAGAGTAATAACAGTGAACCAAAGTATATCCAAGGTGCAACACGGTACCAAATATGAGGTCGAATATGAGCTGCGATTAGCATGACTCCAAATCCAATCACAATACGAATACATTGTTTGAAAAAGAGGGGTTCTTGTGTATGAATACTGGCACTATAGATAGATAATAAACCCACACAGGCTAAAGCAAAACAGTTTAAACACAGCCAGAGATCTAAAGGGGCTAAAAGTTGGGTTCTAATGTGTCTGCATGAGTGATGCAGGAGCGATATTTTATTCATCATTGGGCTCATTTGGAGGATGTTGTTTAAAATAGGATTCAAAGATGCGTCGGGCCACCTCAGTGGCATGTTCATCATGTTCAACGACTACAGCCACTGCAATCTTAGGGTGTTTAACTGGAGCAAATCCAATAAATAATGAGTGATCTCTTAAATGTTTAGGGACCATGTTATGGCGGTCATCTTTACGGTGATATAATTCTGCTGTGCCTGTTTTTCCTGCAATGGTGTAGGGTATTTGACCAAAACGCCAACCGGTATGATAGGTATAATCACTTTGAATTACGGCTTGCATGGCTTTGATGATGGCTTCATAGTGTTGAGGTTGAATGGCGAAAGTCTTCCAAGGGGTTTGAGGTAACGTAAGGATCTTGTGATTTGAGTCAATGATGGCTTTGAGAATATGAGGTTTAACGCCTTGACCTTGCTGGCTCATCAGTGCTGCCATATGGGCTAATTGTAAGGGGGTGACTAAAGTATTACCTTGTCCAATCCCTGAAATAATGGTGTCTCCAGTATACCAAGGCATATGTTGATGCGCATGTTTCCATTCAGGTGAATTTAAAACGCCAGGATGTTCGGCAAGATCAATTGAAACGGGTTGCCCCAATCCATAAGCCGATAAAATTTGATTGATGCGATGAATGCCTAATTTGACTGATAATTGGTAAAAATAAGTATCACATGACACGGCAATAGCTTTATGTAAATTCACGCGACCATGGCCCCCAGGTAACCAGTCACGATATCGATGTTGAGTGTGAGGGAGTTGGAAATAACCTAGGTCATCAATGTGGGTATTCATATCAGTGACGCCTTCATGTAAAGCCATTAATCCGATGAGGGGTTTCACAGTAGAAGCAGGGGGGAATAAACCCAAAGTGGCTTTGTTAAATAAAGGATGATCTGGATCACGATTCCATTGTTGAATTTTTGAGTCATTATGATGTGTTAACCAATAATTAGGTTCATAGGTCGGTTGGCTGCTGATCGCTAAAATATCTCCAGTTTTAGGTTCAATGGCCACAGCAGCACCGGTATAGTGATCAAATGCCTTGGATGTAGCCCGTTGAAGGTCTGCGTCAAGGGTTAACATCAGATCCTGTCCCTGGATGGGGGGATGTTCTTGAAGGGTGCGCAGTTGCTGTCCATTTGCATTGACTTCGATTTCACGATAGCCATTGGATCCGCTCAGTTCACTGTTATATTGACGCTCCACTCCCGATAATCCTTGAATGAGCTCTGGTAATCGATTTTTTTGTTGTGCAGGATAAATCAGTGCTTGATTGCGTAGATCTTGAATCATGCCTAAAGGTGTTGCCGTGATTTCGTCATAAGGATAATGTCTTAAAAAACTTTTTTGAAGACTGATGCCGGGTAACTGAAAGGCATTGACATAGATAATGGCACGTTCTTGTTCGGTTAAATTTGATTTTAAAATAACCCCAGAAATTGCACGATTATTTTGTGTCAGTTTTAACCAATAAGCAATATTTTTACTGTCTCCATGTAGCAATGTGTTTAATGTTTTCAAGGTTTGAATACGATGATTAGATGAGATATGTTTGAAGATTAAGCTATAATTTTCAATGTTATCGGCCAATAGCCTGTGATGACGATCGTAAATGAGGCCACGTGCAGGCTGAATAGGTTCAACGCGCAGTCGATTGTTCATGGAAAGTGTCTTAAAGTGGTGATATTGATTGATTTGGAGGTAAGTGAGGCGCACTAATAATCCAATCAATCCTAACAATATGCCGGTCATCAAAATGATCATGCGAGGCTTGAATATCTTAAAAGCATGTTGAGGTGCGTGTGATAAAGGCATGCGGTTAATGGCCTCGATGGTAGGGGTGCCTTTGTAAAATGCAAGCGGTTCGGTAGAGTTGTTCTGCAAGAATAAGGGCAGCTAATTGATGCGGAAAAGTGAGTGTTGATAATGACCATATCACATCACTATTAGATTTAATCGCATCACTTAAGCCATTGGCTCCTCCAATTAAAAAGATAACAGGCTGTGTGCTTTTAAGCTCTAATTGATGTGCAAATGATTCACTAGAGTGTTGAACGCCTTGAGCATCAAGAGCAATGACATAGGCTTTTTTAGGAATATGTTGACTGAGGCGTTGCCCCTCTTGATCGGGTTGAGGGCCACCAGGCTGTGGTGTGAGGGTATGCATAGAGAGTGCATAAGGTTTTTTGAGTCGAGTAGAATATTGTTCAAAACCTGCTTGAATCCAAGGTGTTGTTTGATGCCCGATTGCAAGTATTTTCCACATGTTAATTTGACTCGTGAAAAGCCTGTGCTGAAAGGGTCCATAATTGTTCTAGACGATAAAATTCGCGTGTTTTTTCAAGCATGACATGCACTACAATATGTTGTAAGTCAATCAGCACCCACTCGCCTAGATCCAGTCCTTCTGTGCGAGGAGTTTGAGGCATTAAGGGTTTGAAGTATTGAATTAATTGCTCAGCAATGGTTTTAACATGTCGAGTTGAAGTGCCCGTGCAGATGATCAACGCATCAAACATGGGAGTAAGTGATTCGGTTTCAATGGTTTGAATATCTTTCGCTTTATGCGCCTCCAGCACTGATAAAGCATTGTTGAGCAGGTCTGTAGGTGTCATGTCATCACCTCTTCAGTTGCTGCATGTATGGGGGTTGAATGTGGAGTTAAATGAGACTCAAGTGCTTCAATGACTTGATTGAGTATGCCTGACAAAATTACAAATGTTGAGTCTAGTTGTTGTGCGGGATGCTCAAATGATTCAGTTTGGGGTTGTTCAGTGATTTGTTCTGGCCATTTAATGCCTGTGAAACTGAAATCTTGATTCAGTTTAAAGCTGATCATGTCTTTTAAGGATAAAGCCAACTGAGTCACAACGTTCCCTTCTTGTAGGTGCTGTAGAATACTGGCTTGATCTAATGTGTGTTGTGTAAATTGAATGCGACCTTGTGACTTTGAAGATTGAACCATACGGCACTCATTCCCTAACTCAAAGTGTTCGGGTAGAGAATGTGTTGAGAGCCATTGCGTCATAGCATGCAACGTATGTTCAGGGGTGCTTAAAGGCTTTAAGACTAAGTGACCAACCGTATGACGCAATAAAGTCGTGATGCGTTCCACTTGGCTTCGACCACTGGCACATACAATTAATCGTTGACGCGAAGCATCAAGATACAAAAAGGTGCGTGTGCGCTTAATAAAAGCTTTAGGCATGAGTGTGGCCTCGATGTCTTCTTTGAGTTGCTGTTTTTCTTGACGGCTAATGGATTCACCCTGCTGCTTCATGAGTTCAATGCGTTGATGTAATTGATCTTGTACTACAGCAGATGGAAGTAAACGTTTTTCATGTTGTGCACACATCAGCCAGCAGCCGTTCACGGCATGACATAACACCTCAGAGTCTTCGCCAAAAGGACTGGCCCAACCTAAAGACTCCATTTCATGCCCTGGGCAATCATAGGCGGTGCGTTGTTGAAGTTGTGTTTCAAGTTGCTCTGGAGATTCAGCAGGCATGTGTTGAATTTGGAAACAGTGAATGGCGGAAATGCGCATGAAATATCCTTTAAGTATCATTGAATCAAATACTTTACATGAGATCAGTATAAAATGCTATCATGAAGGTTCATTTAACATTCGCTGATCAGTGCTTCATACAAAAGCTAAATCGTGCCCAATGTTTTCTATGGCTTCAATGCTTTTTAAAGAAGTACTGCTTCTAAAAATCATCTATTGCTTCAATGATTGAAATCAAAAACGCGTTGTAGATTGTTGTAAAACTTTTCTCATGCTCAAGATTTAAGATAAAAAATAAGATTGAATTCAATGATATGAGATGAAGGATCGATGATTATTTTAAAGATGTGATGTAGGGCGTGGAGTTCAGGGTGTCTTTTATTTGTGACAGAGCGTATTTAAATAGCGTTTTAGGGTGAGTTAAAATCAGAATCTTCAGGCAATCATATGATGAATAGTAGGTTTCAGTCCCAAGTGTTCAGTCTATTAGATCCCTTGATGGGTTCATTGAGTTGAACGGTTGATGCCGTGAAAATGAATGTGCAGGAACAGTGGGCACGAGAAAGTGCCTCTATTCACAATAAAAATATGCCTTGAATATTCAAAATACTTCTGGTCAAAGCTAGCTCAATGATGGGTTCAATGATTTAGTGCTCATACAAAGGTTTGAGATTGAGGTAAGGGATGCATTGATCCACGGTGGGCGTATTTTCAAAATAGGGTATATGTCCAAGGCAAGGTGCTGTCATCACTTGAGAGAGGGTTTCAATGTTCTCATCGAGTGCATCCATAGGCGCCATTTGTTTAGTCAACCATGCAGCGATTGGGATCTCATGTGTCTCCAGCGCTATTTGGCTTAATTGTGCATGATTGAGGGCTCCTAATTTAAGTCCAATGACTAAAATTACAGGCCATTGGAGATCGCGCATAAGGTCTAGGGTATGCTCAGTTTCATTCAGTGGAATGCATACACCACCGGCTCCTTCAGCCAATAAGATGTCATTGGGGTAGGTTGAGGATTGAGTGTTTAAATGATCAATAATGCTTGATTTTGAAAGGGGGGGTTGAGCCCATTGAGCCGCAATATGCGGTGCAATTGCAGGTTCAAAGCACCAGGGGTTAATGGTGTTATAAGCGCGTGTTTGGGATGAATGAGATTGAATGGCCAAGGCATCTTGATTATATAAGGATCCCCCTTGGTGTGTGCTACCTGAAGCAATGGGTTTATAACCCAGCGCAGTATGACCTTGCGCATTCAATGCTTTAAGTAAAGCGCATATAACTGTTGTTTTTCCTGCATCTGTATCAGTGGCAGTGATCCAAAAGCGCTTGGGGTTGTGTGGCATGCAAAGTCTCCAAGAGTTGATCAAGATGGGCACGTGTATGATTGGATGATAAAGTGATGCGAAGTCCTGCTTGATGAGGTGGGACTGAAGGTGCGCGCACAGGGTGCACCCAGATGCCTGATTGTTTAAGTGCATCAGACCATTGTAAAGCAAGCGTTGAATCACCGGTTGAAATAAAGATAATGGGTGTTGGTTGAGATGTGACTTTTAATTGAAGTGAAAGGGCTTTTGCATAAAAATACTCAATATTTGATTGAAGTTTGAGCCGATATTCTGGATGGTTTTGCATACATTCTAAACTGGCCAGTGTGGCTGCAGCGATGGATGGAGGAGGTGCTGTGGTAAAGGCTAAAGTACGCGCCTGTTGTTGAATATATTCAATAAGGTCTTTTTGACCACACACAGCTGCACCGGCTGTTCCAAAAGCTTTTCCAAAGGTGATGATATAAGCTGTTACTTGATTGAGTTTAGTTTGAGTATATGACAGCGCACCTTGCCCTTTAGGACCGAGCACACCGATACCATGGGCATCATCAACAATAAAACCCGTATGTGTTGATTGGGTTAATTGAGCTAAATGTTCTAAAGGAGCAACTGCCCCTGACATACTAAAGACAGCGTCAGTGACAAGCCATGAGCGAGGTGCTGTATGGTGTTGGAGGTGGGTGGTTAAGCGAGGCAGTGCTGTACGTCGATATCGGGTATGTGGGCATCGTGTTAATTGCACAGCATCAATGAGTGAAGCATGATTCTCTCGGTCATGGAAGATGTGGTCATGGCGTTGAGTAAGGGCTTGAAGCACCCCTAAGTTAGCCATATAGCCTGAAGGAAATAAAGCAACCCGTTCACAATCGAGCCAATTAACTAAAGCTTCCGAAAGTGCATGATGCGCATCGGTATAACCGCATACCCATTGGGAAGCCGTCGAGCCCACTCCAAATACATCAATTGCTTGCTTACAGGCTTCATTGACGTAAGGGTGTTGGCTGAGCCCTAAATAATCATTACTACAAAATGAAAGATAAGATTGATCGGCTATATTGATGTAAGGCCCTGTAGAAGCTTGTCGTGTTCGAATAGGGCGGTAACGGGGTGTGTTAGGCCGAGGCATGTTCACGTTCACAAGGTGCAGTATGTAAGCCAAGTGTTTTGAATAAAGCACGGTCCTGCTGAGTATGTTTGTTTTCAGTGGTTAAGAGGGTGTCTCCATAAAAAATAGAATTAGCCCCTGCAAAGAAACAAAGGGCCTGCATTTCATCTGACATGGATTGACGTCCTGCTGAAAGCCTGACTCGACTATTTGGCAGAGTAATGCGAGCAACAGCAATGGTTCTAATAAATTCAATAGGATCTAAATCGGGCGTATCAGCCAAGGGCGTTCCGGGTACGCGTACCAGCTGATTAATGGGTACACTTTCAGGAACAGGATTGAGTTGGCTGAGCGTATAGAGAAAGTTAATACGATCTTCACGAGACTCCCCCATCCCTACAATGCCTCCACAACAAGTGTTAAGGCCTGCTTGGTGTACCGCTTGTAAGGTGTCGAGTCGTTCTTGGTAGGTTCGCGTGGTGATAATTTTTTCGTAATATTCGGGGCTGGTATCTAAATTATGATTGTAATAGTCCAAACCAGCGGCTTTTAAGCATTGTGCTTGTTCATCGGATAACATGCCCAACGTTAAACAAGTTTCCAGTCCTAAAGATTTTACAGCTTTGACATGATCGATGACTGTTTGAAATTGAGTTCGAGTCGGGGGGGTACGCCATGCAGCCCCCATACAAAAGCGTGTCGCACCTTCAGCTTTGGCTTGTTGAGCAGCGGCCACCACTTGCTCTGTGTCCATCAGTTTCTCGCGCTCTAATTCGCTTGCATGATGTACACTTTGCGGGCAGTAAGCACAGTCTTCTGGGCAGGCGCCTGTTTTGATACTTAAGAGGGCAGATTGTTGGACTTCATTTGGGTCAAAATGTTCACGATGTACTTGATGCGCTTTGAAGAGCAAATCATTAAAGGGTTGTTCAAACAACGTTTGAATCAGAGTGCGTGCTGTCTCAGACATGGTTCATCTCCAAATGAGTTGATGAAATATCATACGCGGATTACAATGAATTTTCTAGAGGGTTTAATCTGAAGGTTAATACAATGAATGTTTCCAACGTACAGTCTCGAGATTTGAAGGTCAACTGGCATCCTTGTATGCAAATGAAAGATTTTGAATTAATACCGCCTTTGACCATTCAAAGTGCTCAACAAGAGTGGTTGATCGATCCCTCAGGGCAACGTTATGTTGATGCAACCAGCAGTTGGTGGTGTAAATCATTGGGGCATGGCCATCCTCGGCTCAAAGCAGCACTTACGCAACAAATGGAGTCTTTTGAACATGTTTTATATGCCAATACAACGTATGAGGTGATTGTTGAATTATCTGAGCGATTAGTGAATTTAATGCCTCATTTTTCAAGGGTTTTGTATGCCAGTGATGGGTCATGTGCTGTCGAAATGGCGGTTAAAATGAGTTTACAATCACAGGCAATTCGGGGGCGCGCTCAGCGTACGGGGTTGGCGGCCTTATCTGGGGGGTATCATGGAGAAACCATTTTAGCCATGGCCTTGAGTGATTGCCCACTTTACACACGGCCTTTTGAGGCAGTTTTGCCCGAGGTTCACATCATTCCCAACATTCCTTACGTGCATGATTTATCTGAACCCCTTGCGTTAGATGCCAGCCAAGTTTGGGCGCAAGCGCTCGAGACATTAACGCCATTGTCAGATACTTTAGCCTGTATTATTTTTGAGCCAATTGTACAAGGTGCTGGAGGGATTCGTTTTTATAGTCCCGATTTTTTAAAACGTTTATGTGAATGGGCTCAAACACAAGGCATTGATGTGATTGCAGATGAAATCATGACAGGTTTTGGACGAACAGGCCGAATGTTTGCAAGTGAATATGCAGAGATTAAGCCTGATTTTATGTGCTTAGGTAAAGGCTTGACGGCAGGTATGCTTCCTATGAGTGCAGTGTTAACAACCCCTCAACAATATGAATATTTTTATGATACCTATGCTTCAGGACGCGCTTTTTTACATTCACATACGCATACAGGTAATGCATTATGCGCAGCAGTGGCTTTAGAAACCTTGAAGATTATGGAAGATGAGCAGGTTTTGAAAGGAATGGGAACACTGAGTGCACAGTTAAAAGAAGGGCTAACACATATCGCCTCGGAAACCGGGGTATTAAGCCATCTTCGTGTATTAGGTGGAGTGGCTGCAGCAGCGCTCAATCTGCCAGGTGAGCGTGTCGGCTTTAAGCTAGGGGGTCTGGCACGTCATCATGGTGTCTTATTGAGGCCCTTAGGCAATACGATCTATTGGATGCCACCTTTAACCATCAGTCAACCTGGGGTACAAGCACTCACTGAAGGCACTTTGAATGCGATTCATCAATTGATGCAATCACATGAAAAGATAGCTTGATTGAATCAGGGTGAATCAGTGTAAAGTTTAAGATCGAGCCACTCAGTTAACTGATCAATGTCGTGTCAATCAGTATAAAGTTTAAATTAGGTTCGTTTAATTCATCGACCCATGTCGCGTGAATTGATGGCTTCAAGATATCCTACTCTGAAAGCATCAATCTATGAGCATTGTAAGCGGCGTGCATGAACCCATCAATACCCACTGAATGGATAAAAGAGGTGACTACTCAATGAATTAAAGCATGAATCGAATCAAAAATTTTTTCTTTCATCATACAGTGACCCTATTTTGACTGTTTTATTCATGCTGAATGATCATTTATTCGGCCTGATAGCACCTTCATATCACTCGATGCAACTTCTTTACAGGCTACCTGATTTGGTTTTAAAGCATCTGATAGAACTGCTCCCGGATCACAACCCTCTGCTTCTATTTCCAACCAATGCTTGAATCATTCATTACAGATATCAGGTGCCCTATCATGTTCCAGGGCCCACATATAAATACACTGCCCATTTAGAACCTTTTTATGGATTAAATCCGGTTGAGCTTGAAGTCATACGTTAACAACCTCTCATTAACCTGACTGAATAGCAACGATTAAGGGGGAGACTCCTGTTTGACTGAGTTCCTCTGCTTTATTTCCAGATTTTTGCATCCAGGTGGTTGGTCCAGTTGAGTCTTGTGCGTTTAATCAAGCACCCTCTTTAAAAGAGTTGCTATTGTATAGGATTCAATATTAGATCTCATCATCATAGTCCTTTGAGAGATTGATCAAAATATCAGGAATTGAATTTTAATTGAGCATTTATGAGATGAAGGTATTCATATTACTTTAATAAATCTTTGATAAACTTTTATGAAACAGTTCATGATAAAAATAATAAATATTAAAAATATAAGCTCAAAGGTATATCAAACATGTATAAAAGTGCTCGCTTTTCAACTCACAACAGATTTTCTTTAAAACCATAATGTTCAGTTTATCATTGACGTTGGGTATTGTATCAACACTTTTAAAAATAAGTGTGTTCTGTAGCGTTTTTTTTATCGTGGCCTCATTCTTTTGTCTAGTTTTACAAAATTCATTGAGCGCACCTGAAGTATTAGATCAGCAAGCAATCAATGAAAATACAAGACAAATATCGAATGGAGTGATGCAAAGTGATAGGCAGAGACTTGATGAAGATGATGTATTTGAAGGATTGAATACACGCGAGGCATACGAACAATTAGGTATCTGGCTAAGAACCTCAAGCAACCGAAGTTCATTAAGCAGCTTAAGTTTATTAAGTCAGGATGTCATGTCTGACACAACAAGACAGCAGCACATTGATGAATTCGATATATCGTGCTATCTACCAAGGTTAAATGAAGCCATAACATTGAGTTATAGCATTTTAAGGATTTTAAGCATTTTAAATGAACCTGCTTTTCATGGCATCAGTGAAGCTGCTAAAAAAAATATTGTAAATAGCGCAAAAGATCCATCCACGGGACAGACGGTTCTCATGGTAGCGATTCAAGCTGAAAATCATGATTGTGTGGATCGTTTGATTGCATTGGGTGCGGATGTGAATGCTCAAGATAACTCTAATAAAACCGTATTAGATTATGCGACTGAAGTTTATAATGAACCCATAATAACTTCTTTGTTGTTCAGTGGAGCTAATGCTACTTCTGAGGGATTCGGCAGTTGGGTTTGATTCAGGAGGTTCGATCATTCGCCAGTGATTCGGTTACTTCCAGCGTGTAGAACAGAATCATTCAGTCTTTTAAGAATTATGTTTCTTTAAATCAATCTATGTCATGTGGTTAAACTTTTAGAGATAGGCTCACTTTGCTCATTTAATCTTGAGATTCATTGAGTTTGAAATTGATTTATCCTGGTCTAGAGGGTGTGCGTGTTAAGCTGTCTTCTCTTAAAGTTTGAGCTTCTGGTGAGCTCAATGAATCAAAAATTGTTGCAACTTCAAGGAAACGACTGGCTTGATGTATCGTTAATGTTTCAGGAGGAAAATCACTGCCCGAGGCTGCAGCACCTCCCCCAGCCTCAGCTACAGCAACTCCTCCAGTCCCCATTAACGATCTTAAAGTGCAGGTATCGCTTGATAAGTGTACCATAATAGCTCTATCTGCTGCGTTAGGATCTAATTGATGTATAATCTTATTATAATCATCGTCTGGTAGTGAGATTAAGGCTTGTATGAGAGCTGGAGCGAGATGGCTTGGATTGGCTTGTTCTAGTATCATGTTTATTAAAACAGCTAGATCAGTTGAAAACGGTGTCTCTGACTGTTTGAATGAGTCGAAATCATCACCCTCTAAAGCATGTTGTGTGGAGAGTTTGTCAATGATTTGAGTACACCGCTTAATGGGGTTACTGTCTGCAGCGTCAAGATCATCACTTGATACAGGCGCCGGTACTTCAACAGGTGCCGGTACTTCAACATGTTCCCACTCACTGAAATCGCCTGATGCAGATGAATGTGTTCTTTCTACACTAGAGCTGGACTCTATGGACTCTATGGACTCTATGGACTCTAATACAGCTTTCATCTGCATCACTTTACCCTGAAAATCAAATTGAGATAAGCAGCTTCTTAAAATATCTCTAGTGCGCTGATCATCTGTATCGAGAGTCATAAAAGAGTCTTTTAGGTGCCTATGCAATAGGTAATATAATGTAGAATGACCTTGATGATCTTGAAGTGTGAGATTTAGTGTTTGAAGGTGTTTCAATATTGCGGATACCATCGTATCCTGATTCCGCTCAATGGCATGCATCAGTAATGTTTTCCCTTGGTCATCTTGCTCATTAATGATATCTGGTTTTAGTTTCATTGTCCCATTAAAGATAACAACTGCAGCCTCAGGAGCAGAACTGTTCATCATTTTAAAAACTGCTCTCATAACACTTTCTTTTTTTGTAAGCTATTGAATATATATTAGTTTATTTTTGTTGGGCTATGCTGATTTAATTTACTAAAGCACGTTTTGCGAACATGAATCGCACGATAAAGTGTTCCATATTAAGATGAAGTATCGTGAGCACTTCGCGTTTGAGTGCTCACTTAACAGTCTGTATCAGCTTAGCTATCTTGGCTGTCTTATTGATGAATCATCACCAGAGGAGCTTTCTGTCAATGTGGTGACACCAGGAGGAGGTAGACATTCGACTGAAAGTGCAGCTGGAGGTGAAGGTGAGCGGCTTGCGGGTTGAGAGTGAGTGTTTTTAACCTCATCTATCTTATCTTTAACCTGATTTATTTTATCAATTAAATCAGGTTGTATACTATGTGTTGGACACTCTAATAATGGATTTAATTCAAACGATACAAAATTTTGAGGGATCGTGATAGCATTATGATTCAGTAAAATTTGAATCATATTAAGGGCTCTAATTCTAGGATCTAGAGGTGTCTGATGAGCATCATCTCCCATATAATCTACCATATAGGATTCTACTGAAAATCCATTAGAAGTTCCTGTCTTCATTGTATCCCAGGCCGTTATGACTGTATCGGTTTGATTAGGGATTGGTGTACGAAGCCTTAGGTATTGATCAATCACTGCTTGTACAAGAGCATCATGACAGGTCATAATAGATGCCTCTAATAAATCGTTTAATGTCCTGGTCGGACAATTGAGTGTTCCTATTTGTGGTATGAGTGTTACGGAAATTTCGGATGGTTCTTGGAGAACCGGATCGATTTCTTCAATGGCTGTTATTATGTCGCTACAATCTTGATGATGCATGCATATGCTCCTTTTATCTTTTAGTCATGTTATAATTGTCTTAGATATCATGTATAAACACTAACATAGTTTTATTAAATTAATTATGAACAGTGTCGAGGTGTGCATAACGAACTGAATGACTTGAATCGAGGATAACGGCTTATATTATAAGAGCTTTTTCAGCGCTTTAAAGTCTAATGAGTGATTAAAAATTAACACAAGATTGTGATGGGTCATATTTGGGTCATGTTTGGGTCATATTAATGAATGATGAAAAATCACCTTTTAACACACTCATTGAATACCTCAATATTTATTTTTCAGCATATTTTGAATGATACCCACTATACTTTCTTTAGAAATAGATCTAAGAGGTATTGTGATGAGTAGAGATGATAAGATAGATGCTGCATTCAGAATTTTGTCAAATATGGCTGGAGAATTTGATATTTTGAGCTCTATTTTGTCAAATATGGCTGGAGAATTTGATGTTTTGAGCTCTCTTTTCCGAGTTATAGCTGAAAAATTAGATGGTGTGGCTGATAGTAATAATGAAGATCGCATAGATGAAGTTCTAGAGACATATAAGGAGTTATTAGGCCTCGAGACTTTCAAAGGGCTAGATCTACCTCAAAAAGCTGAGTGTTTAAATATAACAAGTAATCGTGGCATGAGTCCTCTGATGTTTGCTGCGTCTCATGGTGATGATCAGCTTGTAAGAGCATTGATTGAATCGGGTGCGGATGTGGACGCTTCAAATCAAGATGGCAACACAGCTGAGGAGATGGCAATTGCTAATGGGCATACAAATCTTGCGGGCTTATTAGAACAATCATCTCGAGAAAGTTTGGAAGCTCGAATGATACCACTTACTGAAGAGCAATCTGAAGCATTCAGAGAGTTAGGTATCCAGATAGAAAGAGGTGATCCAGGTTCTGGAAGGGCAAGATTGTTCAAGGGTTCATCAGAAAATACAGCAGCAAAAAAAATGGGCAAAGATGTAGAAGAGAATAAAGAAAATGAGACACCAGGACCAAAGCTAATCTAAATAAGTGCTGGGCTTTTTCGAGTTTGGGTGGAATAAAATTCACGATACAGGATGAGATATGACTCAGTGAATGCGTGATTATATCCATCAAGTTTTAAACCATCCATTTACCTTAAGGGTGCTTTAATATGAAAAAAGTACAATAAAAAAATAAGATAATACTATAGTGAGAATTTTATGAGAAAAATGAGTCAAGTCGATCCATCTCCGCCGCCAAGTTATGAGGGTATAGCCAATGACGTATCATCTATAGTAAAGTCTCTGAATGCTTTTTATGAAAAAAATGATCCCAAAGGTTTTCAATTGGTGTTAGATCATCTTAAAAGTAATAAAGCGATTGCTCGTGATGCAAAGATCAATCTGGCATGTTATTTGAAAACTTTATATTCAGATCCAGCGATATTGGATCAAATCAGCATTTTTTTAAAAGAACAAAATTTTTTAAAGGCTACTGAGAACGGTTATTTAATCTATGTTAAGACTTTATTACAGGATAATCATGATTTAATCAGCCTTCAAAATGAATCAGGGCAACAAGCCTTATATATGGCTGTAGAGGATGGGAAAATAGAGATTGCTAAGTGCTTGTTAGCACATATTAATACTACTATAAGTGATCTCGAAAAGCGGTTGAATTTGCTATCGGCTGTGATGGTTCTTGAGTCAACTGATGAGGATTTTAAAGATGAGCTTCATAGATCATATGATCAATGTGTTCAGAATGTGTCTGAATCTGTTTCACCTACTCCACAAGCACTTAAAGAGCTTAATGATCAATTATGGGCTGCAATTGATAAGGCAGATGATAGTGTATTATCTGTGATAGCGAATCAATGGAGTGCTGTATTGAATGTCGAAGGAGGGCGTTCTTTTAAAGAGATCATTGATCAGGCATCAGAAAAACCATCGTTTTTAAGAAGTTTAGCAGTAAGCTTAATGGGCGAGATGAACTTAGAGAGTCCGAAGATCAATCTGATGATGGCGGTCTATCAAGCAGATTTGGATTCGATTTTTCGTTTATGTCAAGAGTGTGATGATCTTGATCAGGTGGTTGATCAAAGGGGGCATTCTGTTTTATCAGTTGCTGTAGAGTTAGAGTATCATGAAATCATTCGATTGTTACTTGATCAAGGCGCTAATCCATTTGCGCTTGAAGCAGGTATGCGCAATAATCCTGTTATTCAGGATTGGTTGAATGCACAAAACACTGCATTCATTCAAGCTGCTCAGTTGGGTCACTTGGATCAGCTTAACATAGCATTGAGTAAGCCTGGAGTGAATGTCAATGCTGCTGATCAAGAGGGCAAGACAGCCTTGATGCGGGCCGCTGAAAATAATCATGCAGACTGTGTCAAGGCATTGCTTAAAGCGCGTGCACAGTTTAAGGATTCAGAGGCCGAGCGTCAATGGATTCAGAAGAGAAGCCGAAGCTTACTTTATCATGCTCAATGGAATAATCATGTTAAACTTAAAGAGGCAATTGATCAAGGAGCAAATTTAGATTTTATAGATGGCAAAAATCAGGACACCCCCTTGATTTTTGCATCTTTGAATGGCTATACAGACTGTGTCAACATATTGATTAAAGAAGGTGCTACTGTTGATATTACTAATAAATTTGGTTTTACAGCCTTGATGTGGGCTGCTCGAAAGGGCCGTCAAGATTGTGTTGATGCATTGCTTGAAGCAGGTGCTACTGTTGATAT
>MDTD01098987.1_pt1 | contig 20642 bp, 15 predicted proteins | sample 811221 | NCBI WGS metagenome assembly MDTD01 (sample SAMN05326646, study PRJNA326480) | marine metagenome | isolation source: seawater | place: Pacific Ocean: South West | collected 2011
AAATAAGGGAAATAAGGGAAATAAGGAAAGTAAAGAAAGCTTAATGATAAAATACCCAGGCAGTATGACAACTTTTTTTGGCCTTATTCATGGACTTGGATTTGCTGGAGCTCTAAAAGAGGTTGGTCTTCCTTCCACTGAAATTCCACTGACTTTGTTTTCATTCAACTTAGGAATAGAGTTTGGGCAAGTGCTCTTTGTTGCAGTTATAATTTGTTTTTGGGCAGCTTTAATTAAGCTAAAGGTTGAACTACCTTCTTGGCTTCGTAATGGGTCTGTCCATTGCATGGGTATTTTAGCTGGTTATTGGTGCTTTGAAAGGATATTTATCTATATGGGCAATATTGTCTCAAGTTAAAGATATAACCGAAGACCGTTTAAATATTCTTACTAATACTATTCATAAATTAATTGAAAAATGACAATGAAGAGCTGCCTGGAGGTGATTTCAAACTCTTTTATAAATATCTTCCTTTTTCTACTTTTATCTACCATTAAAAATTTAAGTCTTTGCCTCTAAGTAACTAACTTTAATTGCTTTGCTTGTGAGGGAAAACGCTTTTTTGGAAAAAAGTGAGCCTTTTTCACTGCATCTTTTATAATCATTATGAAGCCTTAAAGAAGGTACTTTGTTTAGTTGATTAATTTTTGGGTTGCTTGGAGCTCTGGTGATGTTAGGTGAATTGTTAAAAAGTAAGATTAACCTTGAAGATTTTCAGGGAATAGTTATTAGGACTGGGGATGGCAAATCCGAAGTTCATTGGTGGAGTCCAGGAAAAACTGATATCTACAGACTTTCACTTAATATAAAAATCAATGGCCCTGTCTCTTTTAATTGTGTCAAAGGTAAACTGAAAATTTTAGAAGTCTAAATACAAGCTAATCTCAGATCTCTGTTCTTTTGGCTCCTGGTATAAGCAAAGCAATAATTCTTATTGATTTTCAATCTTTGTTCAACTCTTTTCAGGAGTCTCATAATTAAAGTAAAAGTCAAGATAAGCTATCATCTACTATGGAGGGTGGCTTAATGTTAAAGCACCTAATTGAGAGCAGCATACCTACTAAAAATTTTCGAGGAATTGCAATTGGTTACGGTAACCGGTCAATCATTCACTGGTGGGACCCAAAAGAAGAAATAATTAATGAGTTATGCCTGGATTTTGAAATTAAAGCATCTATCTCATTTCAATGTATTGAAGGCCAATTTGAGTTTCTGGAATTTTAGTTTAATTCTGAGATTTAAACAGATAGGAAAAAAGCCATTTCTTAAAACCCTTCTCTTAAGTATCACTTTATTTCGCTAATTGGTTGTGCTTTGCGTTAATTTTTTGATCAACTAATTTTATTTAATGGCTTTTAAGTACTTAAAATTCTTGCCAAATTTTAACAATTAACGTCAAATTAAAAGGTGCACACATTGAATTTAAAAAGGAGTTTACCCAATGGATAGGGGAAAATTGATTGGCTTTCTTGCGGGAATTCTATTGATTAGTATTTTTAACAGTTCTGCGCTGGGAGCAAGTAAAAAGTCTGCTGATGGAAAGGGTGGAGAGCTCAAAGTTGGAAGAGGTGTCGACCTTAAAAATAAGACTATAAAAATTGGAACCTTAAATGATGAAAGTGGACGGGCGGCTCTCATCGGGAAGCCTTATGCCTTGGGAAAGAGGATTTTAGCAAAAGCTGTTAATGCTGGAGAAGTTAAAATATTGCCAGAGGGGTGGAAAGTTGAGCTAGTAGAAAGAGATCATGGTTATAACCCTCAAAAATCGGTTCAGTCCTTAAAGCAAATGCAAGATGATATTCTTTTCATTGCCACAAGCTTTGGGACACCTACTACTTTGCCTCTTATTCCCCACCTAGAAAGCTCTGAGATTATTGCTTTTCCAGCTTCTTTATCGTCTCTTATGGCGGGAAATAAACAAACACCTCCAGTTGGTCCTTCCTATACGATCGAGGCTAAAAGGGCCATGGATTGGGTTGTGAAAAGTGCTAAAGATAAAGCAACTTTAAAAGTGGCAATTATTTATCAAAATGATGATTATGGTAAAGATGGCCTCAAAGGTTGGCGAGAATCTGCTAAAAAACATAACTTAAAGATTGTTGCCGAACAGCCAACAAAGCCTGGGCAAAAAGATATGACAGCAGTTATTTCGAGCCTTAAAAGTGCAGGTGCAACTCATATTCTTCTTTCAGTTCTTCCAAGTGCTACAGGACCCATTTTGGGAACTGCTGCTAAAATGAAGTATATGCCGATATGGATTGGAAGTACTCCCGCTTGGATTGATGCTTTTTTTAGCCCAAAGTTGATTCCTGTTAAGGCCCGCGCAATGTTCATGAATTATTATCAGTGTAGTGGAACTCCTTATTTTGGGGAAAAACTACCTGGAATGGATAAATTTATGAATGCTTTCAAAAAGTATGGAGGTAAAGCACGGCAAGATTCCTATACACTTTTATCTTACATTCAAGGTTTGGCCGCATTAGAAGTTGCTAAAAGGGCTATAGCTAACGGAGATATCACAAGGGCCGGTTATGCTAAATCATTGGCAGCTCTTGATAAATGGGATGCAAATGGTTTTATTCAACCTCTAAGCTTTAAAAATTTCCCTTATTCAGCTGGTACTAGAGTTCGAGTTTTGAAGCCAGTCTTTGAAAAAGGTTCTTGGGAAGTTGTGGCCGGTTACGCAGAAAGTGAGTAAAAGTCATCGCGAAGGAAAGGGACAGGAACAAGCTGGCCCTATCCTTCAAATCAAAAATTTAGAAACAGTCTATCATGGCGTGATGAGAATCCTAAATGGTGTAAGCCTTTCAGTTCCCCAAGGTAAAATAGTTGCTCTCTTAGGTCCAAATGGTGCAGGAAAAACGACTACTCTTCGGGCCATTACTGGTCTTATGGACATTCACGAAGGGAGGATTACAAAAGGAAGCCTCTCTTTTTTTGATAAGAATATTAAAAAAGTAAGTGCAACAGAAAGAGTCTCAAGAGGCATGGCCCAGGTTATGGAGGGAAGAAGAATTTTTCCTGATTTAACTGTTCTTGAGAATTTAGAAAGTGGGGCATGGGGGAAGAGTGCAGAGGATACAAAAAGGAGAATCGAAGAGTCCTTTGAGAGGTTTCCAATTTTGAAGGAAAGCCGCAACCGTCTGGCGGGTTACCTTTCTGGCGGTGAACAGCAGATGCTTGCCATCTCTAGAGCGCTGATGTCAGGACCAAAGCTTTTAATCCTCGATGAACCGTCTTTAGGATTGGCACCAAAAATTGTCCATCAATTGATGGGGATTATTAAAGAAGTTCATAAGCAGGGAGTTTCATTATTAATCGTAGAGCAAAATGCCTCCGTGGCAATGGAGCTCGCTGATTACGTATATATTTTAGAAAGTGGAAAGATTGTCCGTGATGGAACTCCCAAAGAGTTGGAGGAAGACGAAGACATTCAAGAATTTTATTTGGGAATGGGTGTTAATAAGTCTAGTTTTCGTGATATTAAACATTATAGAAGACGAAAAAGGTGGCTTTCCTAATGTTATCTTTTGAAAATATTCACCTCTCTTTTTCAGGGGTAAAGGCCCTTAATGGAGTCTCCTTTGATGTTGAAGAGGGAGAATTATTAAGTATCATAGGGCCCAATGGCGCCGGTAAAACATCTCTTTTTAATACCCTTAGTGGTCTTCATAAGCCAGATCAAGGGGATATAAAGCTAAACGGAACTTCCCTTTTGACAAAATCCACTCATAAAAGGGCCACCTTAGGGTTGGCAAGGATGTTTCAAAATATTGCCCTTTATGAACATCTAACTGTTTTAGAGAATATTCTTATAGGCCGCCACCATTTATATAAGAGCCCATGGTGGAAACAAGTCCTTCGAACCAAATCTTATAGGGATGAGGAAGTTATACAAAGAGAAAAAGTCGAAGAAGTTATTGATTTTTTAAACCTGGAATCTTATAGACTCATGCCTTGTGGTATCCTGCCTTACGGAATTTTAAAGCGGGTTGAATTAGCGAGGGCCCTTTGCTTAGAGCCAACGATTCTTCTTTTAGATGAACCAGCTGCTGGACTTAATCAAGAAGAAACAGAGGATATGGCAAGGTATATCTTAGATATTAAAGAAGAATTTAATATCACTCAAATTTTAATCGAGCACCACCTCCATATGGTTTTAGACTTGGCCGATAGTATTGTGGTGATGGATTTTGGGAGTATGATCACGAAAGGAACCCCTGACGAAATAAAGAAAGACCCTAAAGTAAAAGCTGCTTATATGGGACAGGAGGTTCAAGATGGACACTAACACGTCCGAATTAACTCTTCCTGGAAAACTTTTAGCGAGGTCTATCCAATACCCAGATCGAATCGCCCTCCGGGAAAAGAAAAAAGGAATTTGGGAAGAAACAACATGGACTGAATATAGAGAGTGGGTTGAATCGATGGCCCTGGCCTTTAGAGAACTTGGAATTAAAGAAAATGACCATCTTTCGATCCTTTCTGATAACTGCCGAGAGTGGGTTATTGGGGATTTGGCCACTCAAACTCTTGGGGCGAGAAGCGTAGGGATTTACCCCACGAACCCGCCTGAAGATGTCGCTTACATTCTTAAGCATAGTCAAAGTAAAGTTGTTATTTGTGAAGATCAAGAGCAGGTTGATAAAGTTATAGAAGTTAGAGGAGAAACTCCAACGGTTGAGCACGTGATCGTGATTGATCCAAAAGGCATGCGGAATTTAAATGATGATCGTCTAAAAACTTGGGAGAGTATAGAAAGAGTAGGAAAAGAACTCTTTAAAAAGGAATCGGACTTTTTAAAAAAGAGGGTTTCTTTTTTGGATCCCGAAGGTTGTTGTATGGTCATTTACACTTCAGGAACGACAGGACAACCCAAAGGAGCGATGCTCAGTGGTCGAAACGTTACTGTAGCCGCTGATGGAGTTTTTGAAGAAGTGGAAATGGGTCCACAGGATACCCTTCTTTCTTACCTTCCTCTTTGTCATGTTGCTGAAAAAATCTTTTCCCTTTTCATACCACTAACAACAGGGAGTATTGTTCACTTTGGTGAATCGATTAATACCATTCAAGAAGACCTCCGTGAAGTTTCACCCACGATTTTTTTAGGAGTTCCTAGAATTTGGGAAAAAATGCATGCGACCGCAACTCTTAAAATGAAGGATAGTTCTTGGCTAAAAAAGACGCTTTTTCAATGGGCGATTCAAAGTGGCCTCAAAAGAACAAGAAAAAAGGATCAAGATTTTAAAGATCGTCTTGGCCAATTTATATATGACCTTCTTATTTATAGACCACTTCAGGAAAGATTGGGGTTAAGAAATGTCCGCTTTCCTATAAGTGGAGCCGCTCCCATTGGTGAAGAATTACTAGAGTGGTTTTCAGCTGTTGGAATTTCTATTAGTGAAGGTTTTGGAATGACAGAGTGTAGCGGTATTTCCCATGTCAATAGGCCTTGGGATATTCATATCGGTGATGTTGGCCTTCCTGTTGGGGACCTCCATTGTAAGACGGCTGAAGATGGTGAAATCTTAATAAAGGCACCTCAAGTTTTTCTAGGCTATTATAATGATCCTGAAAAAACGGCGGAGGCCATTGATAAAGATGGTTGGCTCCATACAGGTGATATAGGCTCTGTAGACCCCAATGGTCGTCTTAAAATAACTGGCCGGAAAAAAGAAATTATTATTACGGCAGGAGGAAAAAACTTATCTCCCGAAAAAATAGAAAACGTGCTTAAATTATCCCCCTATATTAAAGAAGTTGTTGCAATTGGTGATAGACGAAAATATATAGGGGCACTTGTTCAAATAGATAGAGATGCAGTTGGTGATTGGGCCACGAGAAGAAAAATTCCTTATACAGATTTTCCAGATTTGAGTTCAAAAAAAGAAGTTCAGGACTTAATTCAATCAGAAATTCATAAGGCCAATAATAATCTGGCACAAGTTGAGAATGTGAGGGCCTTTAGGCTTTTTCCAAAGGAACTCCATCAGGATGATGGCGAGTTGACGGCAACTCAAAAGGTTCGGAGGAAGGCCATCGTAGAGATTTGGAGAGATTTAATTGAGGAGCTCTATCCATGACTAATTTTTTGGAACTCACTGTTTCAGGGATAGCTTTAGGGGCCATTTATGCCCTGGTGGCATTAGGCTTTTCTGTCATTTATAGAGGCAGTCAGGTTTTTAACTTTGCCCAGGGAGAGTTTTTAACTTGGGGAGCTTTTGGAATGATTGCTTTATTAGAAGCAGGTGTTCCCTGGGGGCTTGCTCTTTTAGGAACGATGATTGGAACAGGTCTATTGGGAGGGCTTGTCGAGCGGAGTATTTTGAGACCGCTTGTGGGAAGGCCAATTTTTGTCACTATTATTGTCACTATTTTTATAGGGGCCATTCTTCATGCTACTGCCCATGTTGTTTGGGGAAGTGATCCCATGGGTATGCCGACTCCTTGGGACGCAATGAAAGCTTTTAAGTTAGGTGAAGTGAGTATCTGGTATAATTCTCTTGCGGCCATATTTGGAGCAGCTTTGGCCCTCGGTGGGTTTTTTCTTATGATTTCATTTACGAGGTTTGGAGTTGCTATGAGGGCGACGGCGAGTGATCAAGAGACTGCTGTGGCCATGGGGATTCCGGTTGGTCGAATTCTTGGTGCCACCTGGTTTTTGTCGGCAGCTTTTGCTGCTTTAGGAGGGGTCCTCCTTTCAATGTTTCCAAGGCAAGCGGATATGGGATTAAGTTATGTCGCTTTGAGGGCCTTTCCCGCCGTCATTGTGGGAGGTCTTGAAAGTGTTGGGGGAACAATTTTAGCTGGAGTTTTATTAGGTGTTGTAGAGGTTTATGCCCAAGGGTATGTAAATCCTTTGCTTGGCAACTTTGGTCAAAACTTTCATGCAGTTTTTCCATATATCGTCATGATAGCTTTTCTCATTTTTAGGCCTTATGGTCTTTTTGGTTTAAAAGAAGTGGAGCGGTTGTAATGCCAACAAGAAAACTTGTCACAAGTTATACTCAAGATCTAGAAAGATTTCCTGACCTCTGGGATAAAATAGGTTTATGGATTGGTTTTACAATCTTAATCCTCTTTCCCTTTGTGGCGAGTTCTTATTGGCTAACAATCCTTAATCAGGCCTTTATTGCTGTTATTGGTTCTGTTGCCCTTATGATTTTGACGGGTTTTGCTGGCCAAATAAGTTTAGGTCATGCTGCCTTTTTAGGAATCGGAGCATACACTGTCGCTATTTTAGGTGCGCGTTTTCACATCCCCTTTTGGCTTGCTTTACCCATAGCAGGAATACTCGCTTCTTTGATAGGTCTTATCATTGGTCCCTTTGCTCTTAGGTTGAGGGGTCTTTACCTGGCCATTGTGACTTTGGGGCTTCTCTTTTTGACTGAGCATATTCTTATGAGTTTTCCTGAATATACGGGAGGAGTTTCTGGCCTAAGCGTTCCTACTCACCTTGGTTTTACTAAAGTAGAAGGTGAGGGAGGACTCGGGGCTTTTTCAAGGCCCTCTGAAATTTTTGGTTTTAGGGTTTCATTTGCTCACAAGATCTATTTTATTTTGGCCCTTCTTGCCTTAGGGTCAGCTTTTCTTTGCTCAAATATTAGAAGGTCCACCTTGGGAAGGTCGATGATGGCCGTAAGGGAAAGTGATCTGGCAGCTTCAGTCATTGGTGTAAACCCCGCTGTCGCAAAAATTGCTGCCTTTGGCATCTCGTCCTTTTTGGCCGGAGTTGCTGGAGGTGCTTTTGCTCTTCAGCAGCAGTATATCACAATTGTTCCACCCTTTGATCTCAGCCTGAGTATTCAATATATAACAATGATTGTCCTAGGTGGAGTAGGAACAACATTCGGAGCTGTTGCCGGTGCTTTGGTTTTTATTATTTGCTCTCCTATGATGGAGTGGGTGGGGTCTCATTTACCTTTGATAAACAAGCTCACAAACGCTCAGCAATCAACACTTCTTTTTAGTGTACTTGTCTGTATTATACTAATTTATGAACCATTTGGGCTTTACGGAGTTTGGCTTAAGGTTAAAAGGTATTTTTTGACTTGGCCTTTCCGCTATTAATTCTGGCAATACCTTTTAAAAATTAAGTCAACCGTTCCTAAAAAAATTTCTTTTTTTATTGGTTTAATAATCCAATGATGGATTCCGGCTTGAGTCCCTTCTTTCTTCATCTGAGGGCTTGTTTCTGTTGTCAAAATGACAATGGGAGCTTCTGTTATTTTTTGTAAAAAAATTTCTTTTGCGAGCTCTAGTCCACTAATGCCTGGCATGTGAAGGTCAGTAATAATAATGTCTATTGAGCTTGCATCTTTTTTAAGGATTTCAAGTCCATCTTCACCATTATAAGCTGTTATGACCTGGTAGCCATGTTCACTTAATATTGTCTTAAGCATATCAATATATTCTCGGTTATCTTCAACGAGTAGAATCTTCTTAACCATTAGTTACTCCGTATTAACATTTTATTATGGAATAATGATTTCAAATTTAGTTCCTTTTAAAGGAGTGGAGGAAACTTTAATCTCTCCTCCAATACTTTGGATGAGGCTTTTCACTGCATCCATTCCGATACCTCTTCCACTCAATTCATCTGCATCATCTTTTGAGCTTAATAAAGGGTGGAAAATTAGATTTAATTTTTCTTGATGATTTAGTTCTTCATTTTTAATGAGACCTGAATAAACTGCCTTTTGATAAATCTTTGATGTATCAATTCCAAACCCATCATCTGATAATTCTATTTTAAAACTACAATCTGTATTTTCTAATTTTGAGTATTTTATTACTAAATTACCAACCTCATCTTTTCCACTTTTTTTCCTGTCTTCCGCTTTTTCTAAGCCATGGTCTATTGAATTTCTAATCATGTGGACCAAAATATCTTTTAGGCTTTGGGCCTTAGGGATTGGTATTAAGAAGTCTTCGCCTATGACATTAAACGAAGTCTTTTTTTCAAGTTCGATGGATATATCGCTAATTTGTTTTTCAAAAGACATCAAAATATTAAAAATAGATTCACCATTAACTTTATTACAAATTTTTTCAAATAAATCTTTATCAAGTTTCCCATTTTTTTGAATATTCCAAATTTCATTTTTAATTATATTAAAATTTTCAAGTGGAATATTTTCTTCGGAAGATTTTTTGGAACTCTCAATAAACTCTATAAGCTTTTGGAGAACAACTTTTAGGGAGCTTTTAATTTCAACTAATAGCTCTTCGACAGTGTTTTTAACTCCTGGCTTTTCTAAAAATGCATCATCAAGTTTATTTTCATGAAGTATATTAAGTATCTTTTTTATGATTTCATAGGTGTCTGTTTCATTAATAGAAAGGCATAATTTTGAAAAGTATAAGCACTCATTTTCTAGCCTTGTTAAGTCTTTAATCCAATCACTGTTATTTTCAAATACTGATATGTCACTCACTCTCTCATCTAAAAAATTACTTTCGACTGGAATATTTATTTTAAGTTGATTATTAATAACTTTTAAATAATTAATGAAGAGCCCATGTATTTTAAATATATCTAATTCAAGCCTAGAAAGAAAATCTATAGAAAAGTTTAAATGTCCTTTTATTATACCATCAACACCTTCTTCAATAGAGTGAACTAAATCTCTTATTTGATCTAGGGAACCTGAACTCCCCTTTATTGTATGAAGGTCTCTAAATATTTCAATCAAAAGAGATTTTCTATCATCGTCAGTTGTAAGGTCTTTAAAATTTTTAAAAATATTTATTGAATTGTTAATTCTTTTAAAGTTCTGAATCATAATTTTACTGAGGTCTCTTTTTGAACCAAAATCTAAAGCCTCTTTCATAATTTTTAGTTCTTCATCTTTTTTATGGAGTTCAGTTTCTTGTTGCACTTTTTCAGTGACGTCTTCAACTACATACAATAAGTATTCGAGATTACCATCTTCGTTAAAAATTGGGTCGTGGATGGAATTAATTATTCTTTTCTCACCATTTTTTATTATGGTTATTGTTTCAGGTATAAAATGGCTCACAGCAAACCACTGAATATCGTCACCATAAAAACAGATGTTTAATACTGATTGGATATCGCTATAAGTGATGCTTTTAGGGTCTATTTCCTTATACATAACGTCGTATATGTTTTTACCGATAATATCTTCACCAAAAATCTCTTTAGTAAAATCTGAAATAGGTTCAACTATTTTGTGCTCACTGTTAATTTTAAAAACTGCTTGAGACATATTATGTAAAAGTTTGGCTATATTATTTTTTTCTTGATTTAACTCTTCCGTTTTTTCAAAAACAATTTCAATTAAGTCTTCGGCATAGCTCCTAAGTTGTTTATGAGCTTTTTCGAGCTTTCTTTTCATATCGTTAAATGAGTCCGTCAGGTCCTGAAGCTCATCAGTCGATTCCGGTAAATTCCTTTTAAGTTCAAGGTCGGGACCTGAAAGATCTTCAAAATCAAGATTTTGAGCATACGAGGCCATATTTTTAAGGTGTTTTGCTACAAAAAATTGAAAAATAAGAAAAAAGAAAAAACCGAGGGCAATAACTTGAGAAATTTGAATGATACCAAAGTTAAAAATTTGCTTATTAACTTTTTCCTTCGCAATCTCTAAGCTAGCGTATAGGTGAATAGTTCCCATATTGAGAGGCTTAAATTCTCCACTGTTTTCTTTGTAGATGATATCGTACTTTTTATAGGGGCCTAGGTACCGCCTTTCCTTTATGGGCATATCCTTGTGATTAGGACTGACTAAAGAATAAGCGTCCTTGTCCTCATCTATAAGCTTTACTCGAAGTTCTACAATTTCAGGAATTTTTATAATTGCCTTAAGGGATTCTAAAACTTGTCCACGGTCCTCATAAAAAAGCGAAAGAGCTATAGGCGGTAGATGGATTTTATTAATATCTTCCAATGACTTTTCAACTTCTTGGACTTCTTCGCGGTAGTCCTGATTTATAATCAGTGTAAAAGCGATTAATGCAACAGCTAAAGTTGATAAAAGAATAAGAGGGGTCATTTTTAAGGCAACTGACGATTTCTTTTTTTTGTCTGACATATCCTTCCCTCATATGATTTTCGCTCAAATCAAAACTCAATTATAGAGGGTAGGGAACGATACCAGATTTAAGTAGTCACCTTATTTTTTGTGAACTTGAGAATACCTTCGTAAAATCTCTCTAAGGCGTCTTTTTGGGGTGATAAGCTTTTTCCATCTCTAAAAAGAAAAAAGAGTTCAGGCTCAACCATTTCTAACTCCCCAACAAGAGGCCCTAGGCTTGTTGGAATCAAGTCGACTCTTGCATAAAGAGGCGTACTTTTTAACTCTTGTTTTTTCCCCTCTTGAGAGTGAAAAAAGAGAGAATTATTGAAGGAGTCCCTTATTTTAGAAAATGCAATTTTTGCTTTCTCTTCAATAATGGGAGAAGCTTTAAGGCAGTGAACTGAACCGCCCCTCTCATCTTGAACTAGCCACCCGCCTTTTTTTGGTTTTTTTAAGACGCTATGGCTATAGTTTCCATTGAGGAAGATAAGAGACCATTCACCTTCAGTTTCAATTTCTTTATGGTAAGGCTGGATGAGCATGTTGCGACCTTTCCTAATCTTTTCGAATGGACGCGTTTCATCGGGGCTTGTACCTTGAGAAATGGACTTTGCATCCTCAACGGATAAAACTCTAAAAGTGTCTACGGCCGCCGCTGAGATAGTCGGCTTTACAACAAAAGGGCCCCTCTCCTCAAAAATCTTCATGAGGTTTAAGTCCTGATCACTTGGAATAAGTGTCGTATTAACAGTTGCAATATTTTCATTTTTAAGGTCAAGAAGATAGCGCTTGTCCATATTCCAAAGCATCAAGGGGACTGGGTTAAGGACATTAAGTGATTCACTATGACACTCTCGAAGCCATGCTAAAAAATTGGTCCTCTTTTCTTCCGAGTCCATATAGTCCCAAGTTGACCGCACAATAAGTAAAGAAAAGTCCCTCTTTTTAAGGTCTTTGGGAGGTGTTCCCCATACAACGGGTGATATAGAAATACCTTTTTCTTCGAGGTAATCGACTGCAGCTTGGTCATCGTGTGTATAAAGAGGGTTTTTTGAACTAGGAAAGTAAGGACCCAAGTCCTGACAAGTGACAAAACCAATGGAACTCTTCATCGAGGAACCCCTTTTCTCTATAAAAGCTTCAACAATTTTTAGTCTATCTTTCTAATAATCTATACAATACTAAAGTAGTTTAATATATAAATATTTAACCAAACTTAATGATCACTCGCATAAAGAAATCACTGAGGTTCAATACTCTTACCTTTCCAGTCATTTTTGAGGAGCTTGTTATGGATAACACATTAGAAAATATTACTTGGGATAATTCAAAGGCCTACAAAGGGTTTGATGACCCCAAAATGAGTTCAGATTTAGAAATGGCAGAAAAGGTCATTCCTGAAATTGAGAAGGAAGCTGAGCCTTTTGAAGAGCTTCTTGAAAAAAGTGATGCTGATCTAAACTCCTACCTTGAATCATCAAGGAACCTTTTAAGAAAAAAAATGGACCTTTCTGTCGATTTACAAATGTTAAGTTCCTATTCCTACTTTAAATTAAGTACTGAAGCAGATCATAAAGATGCTAAAGAAGTTTCTTCGAGGGCCCAAAAATTAAGTTCTGATTTAAAGAAGGCCATAGCTCCTTTAGAAATATTTTTAGTTAAGTCTGCGGACTCTTTTTTTAATGATTTTATCAAAGATGAAAGAGTACAGGAATCTAAGTTTCTTTTCGAAAGTTTGAGAAAAAGGATTGATTTTCTTTTAACAACAAAAGAAGAAGTGGCCCTGACTGGACTTTCAGTGGATGGTCTTCATGCATGGGGAAAGCTTTATCGGGATATCGCCGGAAATATGGAAATTGACATTGACGGAGAAAAAATGGGATTGGCCCAAGCAAGCTCTTTATTAAGAGGGCCAAATAGAGAAAGTAGAAAAAAGGCTTGGTTGGCCATTAATAAATCATGGGAAGGTTACAAAGAGTCTACTTCGGCGATTTTAAATGCAATCAATGGGTGGAGGATTGAATCAAATAAGATGAGGTCGACAAAGAGACCTCTCCATTACTTGGATCAGTCTTGTCACGAAAGCCGGATTACAAATAAAACCTTGAATGCATTGATGGATTCAGCTTATGAGAATCGGTCTGTAGGGCAGAAGGCCCTTAAGGTCATGGCGAAAATAATGGACGTTTCGAAGTTAGGTCCTTGGGACCTTCTTTCTCCTTGTCCCATAAACATTGAGAAAGAGGAAAAAATACCTTTCCCAGAGGCAATCAATATCATTAAAAAGTCATTTTCAAAATTTAATCCAGAGATGGGGGAATTTGTAGAAATGATGGCCGATAAGAAGTGGATAGATTCTTTGCCAACACCTAAAAGAAACCCAGGAGCCTATTGCAGCCGGTTTTCAAAGTTAAGAGAGCCAAGAGTGTTTATGACTTACACTGGATCAATGGGTAATGTTTTAACTTTGGCCCATGAGTTAGGCCATGCTTACCACAATTGGGTTATGAGGGATCTTCCTTTAGGCGAAACTAGTTATCCAATGACTTTGGCAGAGACGGCCAGTATTTTCGCTGAAACTTTAGTGAGAGATTCAATTTTGAGCGAATGCTCTGATGATCAGGATAAATTAAAAATACTTTGGCAAAATGCTTTAAGTGGTGCAACTCTTCTTATTAATATTCCAGCAAGGTTTGAGTTTGAGAAAAACCTGGTTGAGGAAAGGTTTAAAAGGAATCTGACTCCTGATCAGTTGAAAACTATGATGACCTCAGCATGGAAGAAGTGGTATGGCGATACTTTGTCTGAATACGACTCAATGTTTTGGTCTAGTAAACTTCACTTTTCTATTTCAGGTTTAGGTTTTTATAACTATCCTTATCTGTTTGGTTACCTTTTTAGTTTAGGTCTCTATTCTCTTAAAGATAGTGAAAACTTTGCTAATACTTATAATAAAGTTTTAAGAGACACAGGAAAAATGACGGCCGAGGAGCTTGTTTCAAAGTATTTAGGGAAAAACATTGAAGAGAATACTTTTTGGGACAATGGAATTAATTTAGTGAACAATTCAATTAATAGCCTTGAGGACCTTTTGAAAAAATAAATGTCCTATTTAATAATACAAATGTAGTTTAGTGATTGAGAGAAATTTTACAATGTTTGATTAGTCATGAACTAAATTTCAAAGTTTTAAGAGAAGTCAGCAGTTTTAAAAAAAACGACTCATTTGGTTTTAGTTATTGTTTTATCTTCAGCCTTTCTAAACAAACCCTCAATAAAAAAATAAGAAAATTAGTAGAAAATTATTTATATATTTTTTTCACTAATTTTAATTTTGTTCCGAAATAGAGAAACAACCTAAAAAGATCGAGAAAAAAATGAAAATAAACCATTGCTTTAAAAAATTAGTTCCCCTTTTCCTCTCTTTTTTTATGACCTTTCAATTATTTGGAAAGGACAATTTCCAAAAAGAAATCAAGGAGATGCAAAAAGAGACCAAAAGAATCATCAAGGAAAATTCAGCAGTCTCCACTGAGGTTCATAATAAAATGACAAAGGATGGGATATTCCCCAAGTGTGAGAAAACTGATTATTTTGAATTAGGGATGTGCTACGGAAAATGTGACAATGGCTGGAAGGGTGTTCTTAACCGTTGTTATAAAAACTGTGATGAAGGGTATACGGATACGGGAATTGCTTGTGTCTTGCCACCTGATCTTAAAAAAAGGCCAAGTTATAATAGAGGTGTTGGAAGCACTCAGGTTTGTCCGAGTGGAAAGGATAAAAAAGCCGGTCGCTGTCTCGATAGGTGTAAAAATGGGTATGCAGCTGACAAATATGGAAACAGGTGTAGGCAAAGTTGCGGAAAGGGATATAGAACCTACCGCTATGCTTGCTATAAAAATTGGCGGAGCTGGTATTGGAGAAAAAGTTATTCCAGAGGACTTGGAAAGTTACCGTCTATTTGTCCTAAAGGGAAAGAAAAAGAAGTCGCCCTCTGCTACCCCAAGTGTAGAAGTGGTTACACGGGAAAAGGTCCTCTTTGTTTAGGTTCATGTCCCAAAGGTTATAAAAATCTTGAAGTCACTTGCAAAAGTCCTGGTGATGTGAAAAAGAAGGTTTCACAAGAAAGAAGAGCAAGTCTCCCTGTTTATATTGGAATCAAAAAACCTAAGAACATAAAATACATTAAAGACGAATTTGGAAGGTCTCTTATCCTTCATGGAGTGAACTCTTCCAACTCTTCTAAATCAAACAAGCAATTCATGCCATGGGTAACGAAACAAGATGTTATTCAGGAAACGAAACAATTTGGATTTAATGGAATACGTTTTCTTATTTTTTGGGCTGCTGTTGAGCCTAAAAAAGGGGAGTATGATTATAAATATTTAGAGAGACTTGCTGAAAGAGTTAAGTGGTATACGGATAATGGAGCCTATGTGGTGTTAGATATGCACCAAGATGTTTATGGTTATGCAGTTGGTGGCAATGGTGCTCCAGCTTGGGCGACAGATGTTGGGCCTTATGAAGAGTACCTTAAAGAAGATGTTACTGATATCATTTATGAAAATACTGAATGGGAGCCTGTCAAGCATATGTGGTGGTTAGAAAATGTTAATCCCGCCACCATGGAAGCCTATAAGAGGTTTTGGGATTATGACAACCACCCTTGGCTTCAAGACCATTACGTCAACGCATGGAAAGAGGTCGTTAAGAAGTTTAAAGATAACCCAAAAGTGATTGGTTACGATTTAATGAATGAGCCTCATCATCCAAACCTAACTCCCTTTTTTGAGTTCCGTTACTTAGGTGGTTTTTACAAGAGGCTTATTAAGGGAATTCGTGAGTTAGATAATGATAAGTATATTTTCTTTGAGCCAAGGTCTTTTAGCGTTAACTTTGGATTACCTTCAGGTTTAAAAAAGGTTGAAGATGTCAGAAGGGGTGAATCTCGCATAGTCTATAGTCCTCATTTATACCCTGTCTTTATTCATGAGGATGTTCCTTATGGTTCGGCAGATAGAAAGCAGGTCTCTATGTGGTCACGAAACAGGTCTAGAGAAGCTAACCTTCACGAAGCTCCTTTGTGGGCCGGTGAGATAGGGGCCAATGAAAGCGCTGGGGACTTTAATAATTATGTAGAAGAGGCCCTTAATTTATTTGATTATATGGGGGCCGGTTGGGCCTGGTATAGTAATCAGCCAAGTAAGACTTGGGCGCTCGTTGATTGGGATCGAAAGGAAAATAAAAAGCTTTTCTTTTTAGTCAGGGCCTACCCAAGGGCCGTTGCCGGTCACCCTGAAGGTTACTCGTTTGATGTCCACAAAGCTGAATTCTTTTTAAAATTTAAAACAAAAGAAAATGTTAAAGCGAAAACTGAAATCTTTGTTCCAAAAAGGCATTACCCCAATGGGTATACCATTAAGGTCTATAACACCCATAAGGATGCTAGTTGGAGTCATACCTATGATGATGAAAGCCAGATCCTCTATCTTGAAACGAAACATGTCAGTGAACCGTATGCGGTGGTTATAGAGAAAAAATAAACGATTATAATGCGTATAGTCTTTTTTCTTCGAGGCTTTGTCTAGTCTTTTTTAGGCCCTTACGCTGCCTTTCCTCCGTCTATATATTGCCATCGGCCATTAAAAGGATACAATAGGTCACTTTTTAACAAACACTCTCTTTATTAAATTGAGGCCATAGTGAATTTTCTTATTTCGTTTTTCTTTTTTTTCTGTGCCACTTCTTTTTTAACATCTGTCAAGGTCTGGGCCTTTAAGGCGGATGGCTCTTTCCTTGATCTTACCCATCCAAAAACGAGGGATCTTGAAGTTGCGTCTAAAAGCTATAAAGGCCAAACGGATCATTATTTTAGAGACCTTTGGGGAAGAGAAGTCCTCATGCGGGGTTGGAACGTTTCGGGAATGGCAAAAAACGGAGACTACTTAAGTTTTAAAAATGCTGAGGATGCTGAAAAATTTTTAGAAGATCAAAAGGCCAAAGTTGGGACCAATGTTTTAAGGTGGATGTTTCAATGGCCTGGAGTAGAAAAAAGTTTTAGGGAGTACGACGACGTCTACCTTGAAAAACAAGTTAAGCAAATGAAAAAGGCCATTAAGCTGGGTATGTATATCTTTATTGATTTCCACCAAGACGCTTTTTCTAAGGCGATTAAAGATGGCTACAACGGGACTCCAGAGTTTATCGTAGATTGGATGAAGGTTAAGCATAAAGATGAAGGCTGTTGGCTTTTACGGCTTGGAAAAATAAGGGCCAAATGTTTTGTCTGGTCTATGAGTTACTTTTTTAACCGCGGTGTAAAGGACGCTAATACGAAGTTTTGGAATAATGCTAATCTCCACACGCCTCAAAATGGATTGGTTCCGGTTTGGGATGTTTACACAGATATGATAGGGCACACCCTTAAATACATTAAAAAGAACCTCACCAAAGAAGAGTTCTCTTATATTATAGGCCTTGACCCCTACAATGAACCCGCCAACGGAACCAATAAAAGAAAGGATATGAAAGACTTTGTGAATAACAAGCTCTTTAAACTTTATAGATTGCTTAAAAAGAGGATGGAAGACGTTGGGTGGGAGGATAAGCTCATGTTTTCCGAGCCTGTCGTTTTTTGGAATGTCTCCCTCCGCGCTATGGGTGCCATCGACCTTGCAGTCAAGCCTTTGGGGTATGGACATCTTGAAGAGTCCCCAGGAGAAGGGTGGGTTTGGAACGCTCACTTTTATGATGAAAAAAGGCAGGGGCTGGTCTTAAAAAAAATTGTTAAAAATGGCGGCTACCTTGAAAACTATGATTCTATAAGAAAGGCCGCGAGGCTTTATGAAATCCCTCCCTTTGTCAGTGAGTTTGGAATTCCTCTTTACCCAAAACCTGAAATCTCAGATGTGAATAGGAGAGTGAAGGCCACTTACCAGGCCCTAGATTTTGGAAAACCTAAGGGAATCATCGTTAGAAAAGGCCTAGGAAAGAGGAAGAAACTTTTTGCTGACACTTTTGGAAATAAAATAAAGAGCCGTTATGTAGATTTTTACTCTCTCAGTTTATCGGGAACAAAGTGGGAGTGGAGTCCAGATAAAGCCAAATGGAAGAATAATAAAAATAAAGACCTGAAAACCCCAGAAGGATTTTTGGGAATTTCTGGTGGCGCCTTAACAAAATTTGCAACCCCTAAAGATTATTTAAAATCAACCCACAAGGCCTTTGAGAGAGGTTATATTAAAAGGACGGCCGGAGAGCTTTATAACTCCTATTATAATGACAACGTAAGAGACAGCTATAAAAATCGGGAGCTGAAGTGGGTTTCTCTTAGACCAGACCCTAAGGGAAAAGAGTATTTTGTAGATCAAAAATATTTCTATGCCCATTGGAAGGCAAAAAGGCTTGGGGTGCCTTCTGAAATTTTTATCCCAAGGCATTTTAAGAAAAAAGAGAGTTATCTCATAACCCAGGATGGTGTTTGGAATTTTAAAGATTTAGAAAACGAACCTTCTTTAACGAAACACTTTATCTTAAAAGGTATAAACGGTCACAAAGATAGCGGGAACCGCATCTTTGTTCACAACTCTTTTTCAAAAAATTCGATGTTAAGAGGAGGATTTCGTTTTGCTTTAATTGTTAGCTTTGAAAAAGAAAAGAAGAAACTCTTTCTAAAAAAGCTAAGAAAAAAGATTATAAAAAGACTTAATCAAAAAAAGAGTCCTCTTTATATGAGAGGCAATATTCTTGTTGAAAAGGCCAAGACCTTTAACGTGAGAGAATAGAAACCGAGTTTAATTATCAGTCATATCTATCCCATTATAGAAAGAAAATAATAAAGTATTCATTTTGTTAGTCATTCTTTTGCTAATTTTTTGCCATTAAAAAATTTTAAACTGATGAATTGTTTCTTTTGACTCAAACTTTGTCTAAATTTATTTAATATTGTTTTGATTTAAGGCATAATTTTAAATGAATAAACGCTTAATAAATCCATATGGGAGGATTGATGTTTTTAAAAAAACCTTTCTTATTTTTAATGTCTTTTTTCTTACTTTTAAATTCAAATGTCTACGGAATGGGTGACAAGCCTTCTGAAGTTAAAATTGGTTTTAATGTCCCTTTGACTGGTTTTGCAGCAGCTGATGGAAAGTCTGCCTTAAATGGAGCAGAATTGGCAGTTGCTCAAGCGAATGATGCTGGTGGAATTAATGGAACAAAAATCAAGTTAGTTGTTTATGATGATCAAGCTTCTCCAAAAGAGTCGGTTCCTATTGCACAAAAATTAATTCAAAAAGATAAAGTAGTTATTGGTATTTCGGGAAGCTATTCTGGTTCAACTAGGGCCGCAGCGGGTGTTTTTCAAGAAAATAAAACTCCTTATATTTCAGCTTATGCTGTTCACCCAGGAATTACAAAAGCTGGTGATTTTGTTTTTAGAACTTCTTTCGTTGGTGAGGTTCAAGGTAGAGCTGGAGCTAAGTTAATTGGTGAATCCCTTGGGAAGAAAAAAGTTTCTTTAATTGTTTTAAAAAATGATTTTGGAAAGTCTCTTGCTAGAGGTTTCAAAGAAGCTTCATCGAAGTTTGGCATTAATATCGCTTCAGAGTATGAGTACAGTATTAAAGACAGACAATTTGGTCCTATCGTTTCTAAAGTAAAAAGTGATAAGCCTGATGCTATCTATGCGACTGGATACTTTTTTACAGCAGGGCCTCTTGTTAGTCAGTTAAGAGCTGCTGGAGTTAATGTACCAATTATTGGTCAGGAAGGATATGATTCTCAAGTTTTTATCAAAATTGCTAAAAAAGCGGCTGAAGGAGTTATCATAACAACTTCACTTGATAGGGATTCCAAGTCAAAAGTCACTCAAGATTTTATTAAAGCCTTTGAAGAGAGGGCCAAGCATAAGGTCGATATGGTTGGGGCGTCTGCTCACACAGCTGTCTCTGTTGCTGTTGCTGCTTTAAGAAAAGCTGGAATAGAAGACAAAGCTGCTATTAGGAAGGCCATTTCCGAAACAAGCTTAGAAGCTTCTACGGGTAAAATTGCTTTCAATGCTTTAGGTGAAGTTAAAAAAGATGTTCAAATCCAGGTCGTAAAAGATGGAAACTGGAGGCATCATTCAATCATTAGTGACCCTAAACTATTAGCTCCTCCGAATAAATAATCATTATATTAAAAGTCTATTCTCTTCTCTTAAAAAAGAGAGGGGAATAGACATCATTTTTTAAGAGAATAAAGTGCTTTATTTAGAATTATTAATTCAAGGAATTGTTCAAGGAAGTCTTTATGGACTTATGACTCTTGGGTTAACCCTTGTTTATGGACTTCTTCGTGTTCTTCATGTGGCCCATGCAGGTCTTTTTACCTTAGGGGGTTATATTGGAGTACTCGTAACTAATCAAACAGGAAGTTTTGGATTGGCCATTTTATTGGCCATGATTTTTGTTGGCATTTGTGGAATGGGAATTTATAAGTTTGCTTATGAACCTATTTTAAAGAGACCACCCTTTGTCACTCTTATAGCTTCTATTGCTCTTTTCATTGCAATGGAAGAAATTTTTAGAATTATTTTTGGACCTTACGGAATTAGT
>MDTD01093973.1_pt1 | contig 20634 bp, 13 predicted proteins | sample 811221 | NCBI WGS metagenome assembly MDTD01 (sample SAMN05326646, study PRJNA326480) | marine metagenome | isolation source: seawater | place: Pacific Ocean: South West | collected 2011
CCCGATGTCCCATTTATTTGACCTGCAAAAAATAGATTTTTAATTAGTTTACTTTGCAAACTAGGGTAAAGCTGAATAGGGTTAAAAAAATCGTATTCAACAGCATATCCTGGACGAAGTATTTGTGCATTTTCAAGGCCAGGTATTGTTTTAATAAGCTCTATTTGTAACTCATGAGGTAGGGAAGTACTGAATCCTTGAAGATAAATTTCATGATTAAATCGACTTTCAGGCTCCAAATAAAGTAGGTGGCTCTTTTTATCAGGAAATTTTTTAAACTTGTCTTCAATGCTGGGACAATATCGAGGGCCTATCCCCTCAATTTGCCCAGAAAATAATGGGCTTCTATGAAAATTCTGCTGCATTAGATTTTTTGTTTTATCTGTTGTATGAGTGACATAGCAAGGTATTTGTTCACATGTGGTATTAGCAGACATAAATGAAAACTGAGGCATCGGGTCATCACCGCTTTCAATTTCCAATCCTCGAACATCTACACTCCTATCTAAAATTCTGGGTGGAGTTCCTGTTTTTAATCTACCCTTTTCTATTCCAAAAGATTTTAATGATGCAGCTAGATGAGAGCTTGGTGGTTCACCAATTCTACCAGCTTTAATTTGGGCCTCTCCAATATGACAGACACCATTAAGGAAAGTACCAGTTGTTATGATTACTGATTTACAGAAGTAGATTTGATCAGCTAAGGTTTTAACTCCTACGATTTCATCGTGATCAGTTAAAATTTCAGTAACTATACCCTGTCTTAATATTAAATTTTTTTGCTGCTCTAAGGACCGTTTCATTTCAGCTTGATACAATACTTTATCAGCCTGGGCACGATAAGCTTGAATAGCCGGTCCTTTTTTCTTATTCAAGGTGCGAATTTGTAAAAGTGTTTTATCAATGGTTAAACCCATCTGGCCACCAAGGGCATCAATTTCTCGCACTAGATGACCCTTTGCGCTTCCACCTATCGATGGATTACAGGGCATTAGAGCAACTTTATCTACATTAATAGTCAGGACTAATGTATTAAGTCCCATACGGGCACACGCTAAACTAGCCTCGACACCAGCATGGCCAGCACCAATAACAATTATGTCATAATTAAAATTGATGTTTTTCATCCTAAAGCCCCTTGCTTGTAGTGATGAATTAGAAGCGCTAAATCAGAGGTTTTAAATCCTTTAATTCTAGATATTTGGCCAATACTGTGTGGACATAATTCATTCAACTGTTCCTTTATCGTAGAACTAAGTCCAGTGATTTTTGAAAACTGAGTACCCTCATCCAATATCATGGAATCGAGCTCATTTACGTGGTGAATTCTACGTTGTAATTTATTAATAAAAACGGAGTACTTAAGCCTTACTTCTAGCGCTAGCCTGTGCTTCAGATCAAAATCTGATCTATATCCAAATTCTATAGCATGTTCATATTTTATTTCAGAACGAGCGAGTAATTGTGCCATCGAAATAGGTTTGTTTATATGGGACGAGCCCAAACTTTCAAGTATTGCTAAGTTTCGTTTGTTGGGTTTAACAACATGCTTATTTAGATTTGATATTTCTACTTCAACCTGATTCATAGCAAAGATTACTTTGTTGTAACGCTCGCTCTTAATAAGCCCTAATTTATATCCAATAGGTGTGAGCCTTTCTTCAGCATTATCGTTCCGTAAAATTAAACGAAATTCTGAACTGGATGTGGTCACACGCAGAGGTTCTTGACGTTCGTTAGTCACTAATTCATCTATCATTGCCGCTATGTATGATGAGGTTACTGGTAAAACAAAAGGTTTTTTATTGTGAGATTTAAGATGTGCATTGATACCAGCAATTAAACCTTGGGCGGCCGCCTCTTCATATCCAGAAGTTCCATTAATCTGACCACAGGTGAACAACCCAGAAACATTTTTATGTTCACAAGTTTTCTTTAATTGAGTAGCACGAATAGCATCGTACTCAATAGCATATCCGTAACGCATTATTTTAGCGTTTTCAAGCCCTTTGATTGAATGAACAATTTCCTCTTGGATATCAGCAGGTAGTGAAGTGGTTACACCCTGTAAATACCATTCGTCGTGATAATTTGATTCAGGCTCAAGAAAAATTTGATGTATGTCTGTATCAGGAAAATTCAAAACCTTTCTATCGATACTCGGGCAATGCTTTGGCCCATTCTGAGTTATATTACCGATTTTAAGCGGGGATTTCTTAATATTAGCTTTTATTAACTTGATGGTACTTGAATTCGTGTAGGTTAAATAACACGAACGCTGTTCAGGTCGACTGGGACAACCAGTGAATGTGGATAAATTTACATGTCCAGGTAACTCTTTCAGACCATCAAAATTTATACTAGAACCGGCAATTCGAGGAGGCGTAGCCGTTTGTAATCGATGTACCTTTACACCCAGCCTATGCAACGACTCTGTTAGCTGTATAGCAGGTGCTTCGTTAGATGGACCACCGGAAACCTTTGAATCACCCACAATGATTTTACCGTTAAGAAAAGTTCCAGTAGCTAGAACTACACAGGGCGCATAAAATTTTAAGCCGGTAATAATTTTTACGCCGTTAACTCTGCAGCTATCGTGTAACAACTCAATTACTTCACCTTGTATCAACTCGATGTTTGGGTTTTGTTCGAGTTTCTCTTTAACGCGAAGATGGTATAAGTGTTTATCAGCTTGAGCCCTTAATGCTCTGACAGCAGGACCTCTGCTTTCATTCAACTCTCTTATTTGTAAGTACGTACTGTCTACAAAAGAAGCGATTTGACCACCTAATGCATGAATTTCCCTAACTAAATGACCTTTTCCGGGACCTCCAACTGATGGATTACAAGGCATCATAGCAATACAATTAAGATTGGTGCACAATAGCAAAACGCGACTACCTAAGGTAGCTGCTGCAAATGCAGCCTCAGTGCCAGCATGTCCAGCACCCACAATGATTACATCAAATTCATTTTCCATACAATACTCAAAAGAGGTAGGAGTATAATAGTGAAGCAAACAAGCGTCTATCGGGGAAAGTGATTTAGTACTATTTTATGTTCAATTTTTCACATAAATAGCTTAATTTTGTATGTAAGCACGCATTTATTCACATTTTGTGAGTATTAGGTGAATAATACATTTCCTTAGGGTGTAATATATCCGTGAACCCATTGCATCGATAGTTTCTCATAATAGCTTATTATCTGGGTCTCCCCAAAGTACATTACTATAATTGTAGCAACAATAATGTAAGGCCCGAAAGCTATCATTGTATAGCCTTGATTCTTTTCGATAAGCTTTGATTTTATCATGCTAATTATACCGAACAGGCTCCCTAATAAAGAAGACAAAGCTAATGCGATGAGAGTAGATTTGTATCCTATAAACGCACCAATAAAGGCGGTGAGTTTAATATCTCCGCCGCCCATTGCATCACGACCTAAATAGACTGATGTTAAATGTGCGATACTGAGTAATATCCCTGCGCTAAGTATAATTCCCAGTAGCGAATTAGTTACATTAAAGGTTGAGATGTTGATGAAAAAACCTTCAGTAACAATCCAGTTGTTAGCTATGGAAACCGTTACGATAGAACTAAGCGATAAACCCGCTATTACGCCAAGAAAATTCAACTCATCAGGTATTATATAGTAACGGAAATCTATCAGTGTGATCATAAAAAATAAAAATATCATGAATGAATAAATGATATAGCTGGAGGTCAGTCCATATTTTTGTAAAAACAAATAAAAAACTACGAATAAAATGACTTCACAAACTAGAGACAATAAGTAGGAACGCTGACCACAAGGCTTCCTAAGCGTAAATATAGACAAGAAGTGAATGGGGTTGTGAACAGAGTTACAATCTTGACAGGCCCCAGACCTATAGCTAGGAAAGCAATCAACAAGTCGATAACAATGGGGTATCGTAATAACTTCTTGACTGAAAAGAACCTCTAACTGGTTTTCTAAAAGAGCCATTCTGGAAAATCTGTGAATAAAATATAGCCCTACGCTAGAACAGAATAGTGAACATATAAGAGCGGTTAGTATCATAATTCTACTAATGTTTCACGTGAAACAATGGCTTTGGGTTATGGGTTGAGGGTTTTGGTTATTGTACCACCATAAAACTGTATATTGATAGAATCTCCATTTCTATCAAGAATATCTGAGTTTCCTGAAATAAAACCAATCGAGGTTTTAAAATCGCCGGGTGCAATTGTACGAAATGGAATAGAAAACAGGGTTCCACTATACTTCTGATTAAGCCCTAAATCTTCTAAAAGGCTATGGCTAATAACAATCTGTCCCGGGTTTTGAGGATCTGGTGTACTAAGAAGAGTACTAAGATTTTGAGGGAGAAATTTGCGCAGCCTAGAGCTGATAGGACCTTCAATCAATGAATTATTTGAATTATTAAATTGGAACTGAAGGATACTGGGGTCATATTCGACAGTTATGGGGGTGTCATAAATTCCCGTTACGTCCTTTATATTTATATTTAATAGAAAAGATGGACTGTCAAAACTACTTTGAGTTATCGAAAAATACATCGCATCATTCGGTAGATCAGATTCTGATAGAATGAATGTTGTATTCGTGTCATCCGGTCTTGATTCTTCTCTAATTTGTAAGATAATTTTTTGTTGATCTTGGTTTGTATTCAATTCAGTTGGTAGATTAAAAATTGGATTATCACTGGGTTTACAACCCACCAAAATAACTGACACTAAAAGAATTATTCTAATCATCGGTAATAGATCCATAGGAAGTTTTTAAGATTTCAAGATCATCTAAATCTACAGTTCCATCATCATTGAAATCCAAAGTACAATCCCCTTGATTGTTGGTACAAGCACGGTCTCGGATAGCTTTAGCTAGTATTGCTATATCAAAACCATCAATAAGATTATTGTCTGGATATGTAAAATTATTTACTAAATTATTTACATTAAGATCAACAAATTTGATCGTCTTTTGATCAACCGGTGTCATCCTAACTCCATCGATAGTCACAGTAATGTATGCAGTTTTATTTACACTGTTAGTATTTGATCGCAGATATTGTGAATAGCTATTGTCTAGATTTTTTGTAATAGCTCCAATTAATGCACCGTAATTACTTTCAATAATTATAGATGATGTTGTTGGCAGATTAATTCCTTGTCCATTAGAAGCTTTTGGAAAAATATCGATTTTACTAGTGGCTCTACCGTCTGCATAAATAATAGGCTCTGAAATTAAAATGCTTGTTCTGATTGGGTCTGCTGAGCCTATTAAATCAAAATTTATTTGCTCAGACGTAAGGCTAAGTACATTATTAATAAAGAAATTTATACGAGCTATTGTGCTGAAATTGGATGATCTAATACTTAGTTCGTAATCTCCGTCTATTGTTGGGTCTTCAAGATGTTGATTGAAAAATGAAACATTAGAAGATCCAGCTGGAAATAAACTAAATTCATTAGAATTAACTATTGATGGTGCTTTTTTTAAGAATTCACCTGAAGTGATAGTTGCAGTTAAGAAATCTGCATTAAACTCTTTACCAACAGGGGTGTTATCTGGAAACAAGGGGGTGATAACCAGTGTTGTGATAGACGTGCCGTCAGCAGGAATGGAGTTGTCCAGTAGATTTATTCTTAAGAGATTAGGATTTGCATTTACTATATTTATTTGGCCCTGCTGATTGATTTGCTGGAAGCCTGCAGCTTGTATTGTGCCTAATATAAACGCTAGTCCTTCGACGGATCCTGGATTATAAGTTGCAGTTAATATGCCAGATTCTTTTAGACTTGGGTTAATTGCTGGATTAATACTACTTGTAAACTCTCCATCTTTATTTGATAAAACTCCATCTGAAGGACTTAGAAATATTAATTTTGATAAATCTGAACCAATTATGGAATTGTTTGAAAATCTGGGAATAATTTGTATTTCTTGGCTTTGGTTAGACCCACGAAGCATATATTGTTTTGTAGGTCTTATTTCACATTTAATGGGATCTGGAACATCAAAACTCAGACTTAAACTTTGTGACATTTGTCGGCTAGATATTTCGAGTCCAATATTGACAGTTTCAATACTAGAGAGAGCTTCTACTTCTAATTGATAATATGGATTGTTACTACTGTCATATAATGGTCCGATTACGGGGCTGCGTACCACATCCAGCGCTGCAGTGCCGTCTGACCTTGTGATTAAAACGTTGAATTGGTCCGTGGGGATTGGACTAGGAATAATACTTCCATCAGAAAAAGTAGGCTCAATTGAGACGATAGCCTTAGGTGTTTCGGGAATATCTGGATGCTTAATATGTATTCTATCAGTATCAATTCTCAAGCGTGAGTTTGTAGAGACATTGTTAAAACTAATTGAATTTGAATATTCAATTTTGACTTCATCTAAATAAAAAACTGGATTTACTAATCCAGGCAATGAATTGGTCATTGTTATTTGGTATTTATTGTTTCCAACAGATCTTAAGGGAAATGTAGTGATAGTGTTTTCCATGGGTTCGGCACTAATACCAGAGATAGGCCAATCTAGTGGTAATGATACCTTTATTGTGGAGCCATCAGAGAATTTTGGAAGTATTTGGAATGTTGCTGGTGCAATCCCATTGGCAAATATTGGTCTAGATGGTTGAGCTAAACCATCTAGGTTAAATTTGTTAATATCAGGAATAAAAAGTATTTCTGTTAAATTTGAGTTGGCTTTTTCAAATCGAATTTCTTGCTGTTTATTTGGTATATCAATGGTGTCAAATTTTACTTTTAAGTTTGCGGTTAATAAGGAATTATTCCCGGATAGTACTGGACTATATATCTCCGAAAAATAAGTAAATGATCCATCGTTAATAAGGGTTGGGGTAGATATAGACAGAATGGAGGATGAACTAAAACTTCCAGTAGAAATAATGAATTGAATTCGACTGCTTAAATCTGTATTGATTTGATTTCCAAAAATGTCTTTTGGTTGAAATTTAACCAATGTATTTGTGTTTCCATTTGCATACAAAATAGGATCATCTACCGATAGCACACTATTTATCAAATCAAGGTCTTGATTACTAAGATTGGTTACCATGTCTATTTGCTGAATTTGATTACCTGTAGTGTCAGCTATCAATACGGTAGATGCATTGCTAATGCCGGAATCTATTTCATATTGAGACTCAGCGGTACCATTGTAAAATTCAGGTGTGAAACTTCTGTTTTTTAGTAAAAATGTAGCGCGAGTTCCTGCAGAAACTTGATTAAGAAAACCAAAATTTTGTTCCAATGTAACTTGATTGTTTCCTTGCTGAATAGGCAGTGGCTCTATGTATAAAGTGTAATTGCCCGGTGGTAATCCTTGAATGCGATAGCGTCCTTCTAAGTTTATGCCAGTTGACGTTATACCCGAAATAGTGGAGATTGAGACATTTGGATTACCGATACGATCCCATGCAACAACATGTGCTCCAGTGACATTATCAGGAAAAAAATCACCAGAAATAATAGCACCTTCAATTACATGTTTGTAAGTATTAGATGCTGAGGGATAGGTAAAAGCTAGAATAGAAATGTCATCTTGTTCCAGTGAGGATTGATCATCACTAAAGAAGGGGAACATTGTAGACTCTGGTAATTCAAATATATCAATATTTTGTTTAGATTGTGGTGAATGGTCAAATCCCAATAAATGTCCAAATTCATGTGTCGCCACAGATGATAATACAATGCGATTTTGATTAATATCTGAAGGTCCATTTGCGCTTGTTATAAAGGTAAATTGACCTTGATTAAATTGCATGTCAACATCTACAATTTCTTGAGAATCTGCATCGGCAGTAACAAATGTTATTCCTATGACCCCGGGTGGAAAACTTGAATTACCTACAAAAGAGATGGTGTTTTTAAAATCAACCGTAGGTCCAAAATCTGTAGGCGTATTAAAAGTAGTAATTCTATTAAAAGTAATAGATGATTCGGGAATGTTTTGCCATTGATCCATTGCAGTATTTAGTTCTGAAAGCACTTCTGCATTTGATAGGGAAGTACTGGTGGCGGGGTTAATTTCAATGTCAATTTGATTGTTCGGCCATTTTACCGATTGGGCAATTCCTATGGAATTCTGAAATAAAAAAGGTACACCAGCTTCTAATGTTAAGCTGTTTATCCAAATGAATATTGTCAGTGTCCAAAATTTATTCATACGTTTTAACTAAGGATTTAAGATTCTCTAAGCTACGTTTAGCGTAAAACAATCTTAGTTTTTTCAAACGAGAGTCTTTCTGTGAGAGTTGAACTCTTAGTTGACTACGAAGAATGGTTGGTACTTGTAATGAATAATTATTTTGATCAGAATCAATTAGCCATTCTGTTCCTACACGTTTTACCTTAAACGTGCCTTGAGATAGGCCGATAATTTGCCACTTATCTTTATCGTTGCTAGACCATAGAAATAAGCAGTAATTTTTACCTATTTCATAGCTTAGAGTACCCGCTACACTTGTGACATGATTACCTACCTGACCACCAGGTTGCATAACGTCAATTTGTGAGGGTCCATCGCCTTTAAGAAAGTCATCTATACTAAAGGTTAGTTTAGTCCATATATGCCCATGCCACATTAACGATTCTTTATTAATTAATTTAGCATGTACAATCATCTTTGATTTTATTATTAGGTCTGGTAAATCAAGGCTGACCATAGAGGTAGCCCAAGACAATTGACCAATTAGAAAGGTGGTTATAAAAATAAATAGTAATCGACGCAAAGCCATACAAAAACTATCGAACATTAGCCCTTTTTGTTTATTAATTGTACTAAGAATGTGGATTGCAAAACAAAAAATGTCAATTTAGATGCATTGGTGTCGATTCTCTTTTTGTGACTGAACAACAAATCAAATTAAATAATACCAAGATTTCTCACGTTATTTGGTTGTGTCTTTTAACTATATCAATCGCCTGTATGGGTTGTAATGCAGGTGATCCTTATGTGCCTAGTAGTAAGGGAACAATGGCTATTGTTAATATTTCACCTGTTGAAAACGCCTCAAATGTTCCCATTAATAGCAGTGTTTCAGTTACTTTTGAACGAGGAATTGACATTCGTACCTTAAACAGAGCAACAATTAAACTAAGTTCAATATCTGGTACTTCAATCCCAGGAAATATTTCTTATGATCCCTCAACTCTGGTTGCCACATATACTCCAGTGGTGAACATGAAGGAGGGAACTCATTACGAATTCACAGTAAGCGAAGTAAAAGGCGCAGACGAAGAATATATCCCGCCCTATGTATTTCGTTTTATAACTGCCGAAGAATTTTTAGTTGATAGAATTAACCCTCGTGATAATGCTGATGGCGTAAAAGTGGTAGGAATAGGAAAACAGGAAATATTTGCTACTTTTAATCAAAGCATTGATGTATCTCAAGTGTCTACGGCGAATTTCTATGCGATAGAGCAGTCTAATATTACTCTTGATTTTGAAGAAATTATGCCCGCAACTCTCGTATATGATGACACTTTAAGGCAACTCACGATTAAACCACAGCGTGGTAGACTTAAATATTCAACGGAATACTTTGTTACCCTCCGAGATGTTCAAAGTGTTAATAATGGAATGATAGGTAACTTAAACTGGACGTTTAGTACTGAGGAAATACGAGTTAATGCCACTGAACCTTCGTCAGATGCGATGAATATAAGCACCGGTAGCGATATCAGTATTTTTTTTCAAGCAGCAGTTGATCGACTTTCTGTAGCTGGAAATATCAAATTGAAAGAAGCTTTTGGAGTACAGAAAGAGTTTTTCTTTGTGGGTGAGCCTGAATATGACTTGGGAGATACAAAAGTTACTTTTCGAACTAAAGTATCCAGTAGTGATATAGGATTGAAAAATAATACTCGCTATGAAATTTTGATAGATGGTGTTGTAACAGCAGACGGAGAACGCTTTCAAAATTTCCGATCTTTTTTTACAACAGAATAGATTTAATATTAGTAGCGCATTAAACTGCATTTAGTATGGAATCTGCGCATTTACTACTAGATTGGTATAAACAAAATAAGCGAGATTTACCTTGGCGTCTTAATAAAGATCCCTATCGAATTCTAGTCAGTGAAATCATGCTTCAGCAAACAAGAGTAGAATCGGTAATTGAAAAATTCAACTCATTTATATCAAAATTTCCTACTGTAAAATCTTTAGCTTTGGCTAAGGAAAATACGGTTCTTAAACAATGGGAAGGTCTGGGTTACTATCGACGAGCTAGATACTTAAAAGCTGCTTGTGAAGCCATATATTTCAAACATCAATCTGTTTTTCCTCGTTTTGCAAAAGAACTCCGTAATCTACCTGGTATAGGCGATTATACGAGTTGTGCTATATCTTCTATTGCTTTTGAAGAGCCTATTCCTGTTGTAGATGGGAATGTAATGAGAGTCATTTGCCGTCATTTCGGAATAAGAGGAAATCCCTATCGAATGAAAACAAACCGTTTAATCAGGCAAAATTTTAATGAAGGCTTCTTTATTGATTCAAATCCTGGTGATTTTAATCAGGCAATGATGGAATTGGGGGCCTTAATTTGTACTCCGATCTCTCCTAAATGTGACATATGCCCCATCGAAAAAAGCTGTAAAGCCAAATCTAATGATCTTATAAATGAATTACCTGAACTTAAATCAAAACAAAAACCCACAGTAGTGTATTTATATTTTTTAATTTGGCCCCATGAGGATTATGGAATTCAATTGACAGACAAAACATGGAAAAATTATCAAAGTGGATACAAAAGTCTGCCGTGGATTGAAGCTTCAAATAAGCTATCAGAGGAACAAATAAAGTCTAGTTTTCTAAAAAATTGGTCATTTGATATTAAAAATAAATTTACTCAAGTTTCATTCCGTCACGGGATTACGAATTACAAACTACTATGTAATTTAATAATTCCTAGTATCTATCAATCACTTGTTCTAAAAAGACAAGTATTGGAGAGTGGCTTATTAAAAAAAGCTCTTAAGCTTTTGAAATGATACACGTGAAACACTTTATCAATATACTATGTTTCGTTGTTTTAGTAGCTAATGTAAAAGCTGTAAAATGGATTTGCCCCGTACATAATATTGTTCATAAAAACAACCATAATGAAGACTTAATTAAAAGCCTACAAACAGTTGGTTTAAAATCAACCGCCCAATTAGGAGAAAAGTTTGATTTTCCTGTAATAAATTTTGTATCTGGTACAACTCAGACTATTACTGCGGAGGTGCATCGAGTTGGTGCAATACAAAATACCGAAATTTACTTATGGATTGAAGAAAGTGCTTATCAAGATCCACAAATAAATAATTTGAATTCTACTTCTTTTTTAGGCGGGTCTTTTGCTCAAACTCAGTTTGATCGAAACAATGTAATTTCTGAACTATTTGAGGTGTTACAAAATCAAGTTGTAAATCAATTATTAACTAGTTTCGGGGAGATTCAAGATCCGCATAATGCGCGTTATAAAGGTCTTCATTTTTTACTTTACGATATTAAAGACTCTTTCGATGTTGATGGTGCTTATGTGGGGGGCTACTTCTTTCCGGGAGATGTAGATAATTTGAGAATAAATCTACTACATATGGATATTAACCCTTTAAATCCAGGTGGAAGACCAAATTCATTTAACATACAGCGCAAAGAATTCTTTCATACTCTTGCTCATGAATTGTTTCATTTGCAGCATTTTCATTTAGTAGGAGGATCAACAAACTGGAATTCTATTGCTCACTGGATATTAGAAGGTTTTGCTCAATTTGCTGTTTATCGAGTTTTTCAGAATGGTGTATTTCCCAATTCACAAGAAGCAATTTTAAATTTGCCGAACGATGCTCCAGGTCAAGTTAAGTTTTATTTAGATAAACCCCATAGCACCTATTTATTTGATTATAGTGGCGTAGACCATCCGTTACCTGTGGAATATTACGGTCTGGGGTATTTGTTTTTCAGTTTTCTCTATGAACAATTAGGTGACAGTACAAATCAAAAAGATGAGAGATTTAAGAGTTTAATTACTTCTAATGTGAATCATTCTCCGATGCTGAGATCTAAATTAAATGAGTATGGTATTTCCTTTGAAGATTTGTATGAACAGTTTGTCATCAGACAATATTTTGACAGCAAGCCTTTTGATTTAGAATTTATAGATATAGATTCGGATTCAAATGTAGGTGAATTTAAATCAGTTTCAAGTCTCAATATAAGCACCATGGAACCATCCACTTTAGCAAATGTAAGACCTTATGATGTTCGCTATCTATCGCTGAATAACGACACACAAAACTATCAAAACCTGGAGTTTCAATCTCAATGTCCTTTGACCAATGACCCTTGTATCCCTTGTACAAACCCTCGTAATTTTAGACTTTTAATGCTTCCTTCCAAAGAGGCCGCGCGGCAATGTGGCAGTGATTTAGACCCATATTCTTGTATTCTTTCAGTTCGCAATCATGCAAGTGCTGTAAATGGAACGATTTTTAATGTGGTTGTCCCACCTGGAGATAGTACATTGGCATTTTATTCGGATGAAGATGAAGCACCCCAAAGTTGCTCAAAAGCTTTGAATAGGTTTAGTTTTCTTGGTAGCACACAAATTAGTCAAAATAACCTACCTAGTTATTCAATAGGTCCAAATATTGAAGTGACTAACAATAAAATGGAAATAGAGTTTCAATTAGAAGACCCGGACTCGCTATCTACATTTTTTAGTGTAATGGTAAAACCCAAGAATGCTTCTTCGTTTTTTCCAACAAGTTCAATTAGTACCCAAACTACCACACTAAGCATAGGAGAGACTTATAAGCTTACATGGCATTTTTTAGAAGATTTGAATAGTTTGCAGGGTTCTGAAATTCAAATCTTTCTGAGAGATCTTGATCAAGACAAGTTAGCAGTCCCATTTAAGTTGAAAATTTTTGCAGAAGATCAATTAGACATAACCACTACAAGCATTACGGTTCATCCTGGTTGGAACATGCTTGCGCTACAACCACAATTTGGCGGGCAAACAGTTTATCAAGCATTGAACTCAATAGATAATGAATTAAGTCTTAATGGTTGTATAGTTGGTTATGAACAAGGGGAATTCTTTGCTTATACTACAAATTCAGGTTCTTGCGAATTGAATAATAACAACTCATTTCTCGAGCAAACCTTAGAATTTGGGCAGGGTTTCTTTGTGTTTCAATCTTCCGACTTTAATGAAATATTAAACTGGAAACATATTTCGGCAAGTCGCTGGAAATATTCATTGGATCGTGGATGGAACCTTGCAAGTTTGGGTCTCAATTCCCACCCTGATATTGATAGAATATCCCCTACTATTCCACTTGCATTTAATTACGATGCCAATCTAGGAGAATGGCAAAAGCTATTTTTATTTGGAATAAATGCAAATATGCATATTCGAGACCAACATAGCTTCTCACCATTTCAAGCCCATTGGGTTTATTCTCTAAATAACCGTAGTTTTATTTTTGAAAAACTCTACTAAGTGCCTAATCGCGTTGCGTCCCATATTCAGTTGTGCCTCTATTGAGTTACCTGCGATATGAGGTGTTGTTATTAATTGAGGAAGGCTTAAAAACTCAATATCTGTGGGAGGCTCTATTTCATAGACATCAAGAGCGGCACCAGCGAGTTGATTGTTTTTTAGTGCATATTTTAAGGCAACTTGATCTACGAGTTGCCCACGCGCGGTATTAATCAGAAAAGCATCATGACGTATTTTAGATAAAGTCTTTTTATTAATCATGTGCTTCGTATCATTCGTTAATGGCGTATGTAAAGTAATAAATTGACATTTTTCAAAGATCTCGAGCTTAGAGGTTTGCTTAGCCTCAAAGGGTTGTATTAAGCATTGCTTATCTTCAATATCATTCACTAATAATTCACATTTGAATGGCTTTAGTAGTTTTAATAGTTGGTAACCTACATTACCGCATCCAATTATTCCAACAGAGCGATTGCTTAATTGAATACCCCCATTTTTATCCCAATATCCGGATTTAAGGGGCACTCCTTTCAGAAAAATATTATGAGATAGGGCAAGCATAAATCCCAGTGTTAGCTCAGCAACGCTTAATTTATTCACTCCGGCCATAAATCCAAACTTAATATTGAGTTTATTCAAAGCGTTGAGATCTATATTATCTGTACCTACACCGTATTTACTTATTATCTTAATTTGTGGAAATTGTTCTAAAAGCTTTCGATCAATTTTTTCTGTACCAACAATAATCCCTTGAGCATTTTTATAAAAATTGGTTAATTCATCGTGACAAGGTACTCCTTGCGACATTAAAAATTGTGTTTGGGGGAAATGCTCTAGTAATTCAGAGCGTAAAATTTTATTTTTACAAAAACTTACGGCACTTACAGCTATTTTCATGATTTACATACGATCTAAGGTTTCGAGCCCCAAAAGGTTAAGGCCTTTTTTCAGTACTTTACCTGTAAGCAAAGCTAGGGCCATTCTAGAGTCACGTAATTCAGCAGTTTCTGCTCGAAGAATCGATACTTGATTGTAGAAAGATGCAAACAAACTAGATAATTGATAAATATAATCGGCAACCAAATTGGGTCTGCAATTTTCACGAGCTAATTGAACAGCGTCATTCAAGCGGAATAGTTGTAGACATAAATCTTTTTCTATTTCTTCCGAGAGTGTGATTTCAGTATCAAGCGATAATTCGCCTACTTGGTCTTGATATTTACGATAAATAGCTTGAATTCGGGCATAAGCATAAAGTAAATAAGGTGCTGAATTACCTTCTAAATTAAGTGCTTTCTCCCAAGTGAATGTAATGTCAGTTGAGGGATTTTGTGATAAATCTTGATACTTAATGGCTGAAATACCCACCACTCGTGCAATTTCACGTTTTTCAGACTCACTATAATTGGTTTTGTGTAGGACTTGATAGGCTTTATCTTCCGCCTCATCTAATAAAGCTTTAAGGCTAATGACCTGTCCCTCTTTGGTGGACATTATAGTTCCTTCTCCAAATTTCATTAAACCAAAAGGGATATGCTTTAAATTAGTGGAAAATCCTTGTAGATGAGCAATTTCGAAAATTTGTTGGAAGTGTAGTTTTTGTCTATTATCCGTTACATAAAGAATACTACTGGGATTAAATTCATTAATACGAGTTTTGATTGTTGCAATATCAGTTGTTGAGTAAAGAAAAGATCCGTCACTTTTTTGAACAGGTATGGGAGGTAATTTATCTTCATTAAAAAAAACTACTTGAGCACCTTCGGATTCATGACAAATCTTTTTTTGTTTTAATTCATCAACGACGTGAGAGAGGATGGAATTGTAATATGATTCTCCTCGTTGCATATCAAACTTTACATTTAGTCTAGAATAAACACTTTCAAACTCTGCTAAGCTTATTGATATAAAACCTTTCCACAGAGAATAGTTTGGTTCTTCCTCCCTTTGTAAAGAAGCAACCTCTGCTCTTGCATGCTCATTTAATGTTTCATCTTCTTTAGCTAATGCGACAAACTCTTGGTATAGTTTCTCAAGGAAAGATACAGAGTTGCGATTAGCGTTTTCGGGGATATCGAAATTCTTGTAGGCATATAAAAGTTTGCCAAATTGGGTTCCCCAATCACCTATATGATTATCCGCCAATACTTTATATCCACAAGAAAGGTAAATTCGTTTTAATGCGTCTCCAATGATAGTCGAACGTATGTGAGCAATATGCATTGTTTTAGCAACATTTGGCGCAGAATAATCAATAATTATAGGCTGGGTACTATTTGTCTGGTCTATACCTATAAAATCATCTTTGGATAGTTTATTAATTTGTTCTTCTATAAAATTAGTTTTCAAAAAAATATTTATGAATCCGGGGCCAACGACTTCTACCTTTTCAAAACACTCTTTTTCTACTAAGGCATTAACTATTTTGTCAGCTATCTGTCGTGGGTTTTGTTTTAATATTTTTGAATGTTGCATAGCTACGTTAGTTTGAAAATCTCCGAAAATTTTCTGAGTAGCCGGTGTAATTTCAAGACGATCAGGGTCAGTGCCTTCAATTTTTTTAAGGGCTTTTTCAAAGCGACTTTTCAATTCTTGAATCATGGCAAATCTCCTCGTAAATTGGAAATGCGGCCAAGCATAATGCATTGCTTAGCTAAAGTCTTGTTATAGAACTGATTTTTAGGAGAAAGTGGTATGAGAATTATATTTTTATATTTAATAATTGGGCAAACATTTGCGGTTTCAAATAATTTTGAGCCTATAAATATAAAAAAAACAACGAACTTAAAACTCTTACAAGATATTTACAGACCGGTTCCATTTATATCTCATGACAATCCGAGTAAAGCCTATGGAACATATTTATCACGTAATATTTACTTTGAACCTATCTCTAAGGTTCGACAATATATAGAACTCCAAAGAAACCTTAAATTAAAACATCGAGGCGAAGCCCATATAACGGTTATAACACCACCAGAATATAATCTAATGAAACAGTGGAATCCCCGTATTAATATGAAGAGTATTAACCATTTAGTGAATTCTCTGGTTCAGCATATGCATTTTTATATTTTAGGTATTGGCAGCTTGAAAGGTCTTAATATCAATAATCAAGAGTCTGAAGTTTTCTTTTTAGTTATTAAATCGCGTGGTCTTAGAGCCATTAGAAAATTAATAGCGGCTGAATGGTCAATTCCAAAACATATTTTTGACTCAATGAAGCAAGATTTTCATATAACCATTGGATTTACAGTTAGTGATTTGTTTCCAAGGTTAGGGTTTGAAGCTAAGAAAGATATTTCTGCAATTCAATCAGACCTGCATGTTAATTTTATTAAGTAATTTTTAAGCAGAAGCCCCGCCATTACAAGCGGGGCTTTTTGATATCCGACCCTGAGTACAATAAAAATTTTGGACTTGGGGTGAGATTTTTTTTATTTTTATCTGACTTCAAATAGATCATATTTTTCAATACATATGTATCTTGAAATTAATCTAAAATGAAGTTTGACTATTAGGCACTAATAATGTTGGTAATGTCAATATTTTAAATATTAGAAATAAATTTAATTGATTAATGGGCAGTCACATTAAAAATACTTACTATAATTTTTATAAGGTAACAAAATTAGATGAATGACCAAGAACTCAAAAAGAATGTTGATAAACAATTAGCTGACTTTATAGTCATGACTTTATTAGTTGAAATTGGTAAGAATGCTGACATATCACCCGAACATAAAAATTTTCTAAGTAATCTTTGCAATTGTTTAGATCTGAATAAAGAAAGACTCAGTGACTTACAAAAATTAGTGTTTGAAGGTGATATTCAAACACAAAATCAAAATAATACTCTAAATCTCGAAATGTTTTTTTCGCAGATTCATGAACGAATTACCCATGAATTTGATAAGCAAAAGGCTGACCATATTACATTAAAAATTCATTACCATATGAATTGCAAAGAACACTATTCTACGGATCAGTTGAAATCTCGGATTTTTAAAACAAATTCTCTAAGACAGGAAAGCACCATAGGTTATTCAGAGAATAAAATAAGTGAATTTATTCAATCCACTAAAGACGAAGAATTTCGAGATCTATTGGTTGAGGTAACTGAAAAAGATTGGGCTGCTGAATTGGATCATTTTAGAGACAAGGTAATCGATTTAAAAGTTGAAGAATCCGTGGGACGAGATATTACCTTAAATCAAGAAAAAGGTCTAAAAAAAGGAGCTTATGTTGGTGGGTTTTTATCGACTATAGTTGGCTTCTTTATAGGTAAAGATTTAATTCTGCTTGCCTCACTAATTGCGATGATTGGTATTTCAATCGTATCAGTTTTTCTTATGGGAGGGGTGGGAGCTGTAGTTTCAGCCATCCTTGGAATAATAGGTGTGACTTTTTATTCCATGGTGCTAATGCCATTGATTGCTAGTGGCAATTTTTTGATAAGTAAGACGGTAGGTATTATTGCTTGTGCCGCTATAGGTTCAATAGTAGGCGCAGGTTTGGGTGTTAAGTTTTTACGTTATAGATTACGTCAAGAACAACCAGAACTGGAAAAACCATACAGAGAAGCTCTTGATTCTTACATCCTAATGCCTAATGATTTATTACGGTTTTGGGAAAGTCGCGTAGAGATATATTTACGAGAACGTAAATTGCGAGTACAGACGAGAATAAGAGAAGCTAGCAAGACAAGAGCTGAGTGTATAAAAATTATTAAAGAATTGAAGAGTCTAAAGAAGGAGCACGATCCAACAACAGAAAATAAACTTCTATATCAGGCTAGTAATATGGCGAAGGTTATTGAAGATGCTCAGAAAGTTAATGCCATATTACAAAAACTTGAGGACAAATTTGCTGCTAAAATTGAAGAGTTGCGTGTTTTGGTGACACGACAAGAGCAATTTGAAAGAGATCAATATCGTCTGCAAGAAATTCAGGGTAAAGTTCGTAAAGTTATTGGTAAATCTGAAGAAATCCGAGAAAATTGGAAGGAAGAAAAATCCAACCTACAAATTCAAATTCAAGGGATGATGAATGCATTTCAAAATCAATTACTTCATACTAAAGATTTTGTGCAAGCAGAAATTTCATTAAAACAACATACGGATTCTAAGATCATTAAACAACTTGATAATAGTCTATAAATCAAAGTTTTGTGGATTCATCTTTTTTGTTGAAATCCCGATTAAAATAAAAGCATATGTTGCAGAAATTTAGACAGTTTTTGACTTGGATTACTGGCGCTAAAAAAGATGAGCAACCATTAGTGTTGCTATGTTTTCTGGCTATTTTCTTGCTTTTAGTTTCGTACTACATCGTAAAACCAATGCGAAACTCTCAATTTCTGAAAGAATTCCCACCAAACTACAAGCCATTTTTTTTTCTAATTAGCGCAATCTTCTCATTATTATTTACGAAGGTTTTTAATTACTTTTTTGTAAGAGTAAATATGCATCGCTTACTTAGTTACACCTTTCTTACAATGATAGGTTTTAAACTTCTATTTACCGTAATTTTTTCAATGCAACATCAGCAATGGGCAGTGATTGCATTCTATTTTTGGGCTTCTAGCTATTTTTTATTATGCATATCTATAACATGGGGGGCTGTAAATTATTTATTTAGTCCAGAACAAAGCAGGCGATGTTTTGGTTTTATTGCAATAGGAGCTACATTGGGAGCTTGGATAGGGGCTCCACTGACTAAACTTCTTATTGAAAATAATTTACGTGATTATTTGTTAGTGGTATCTGCTTCGGTGATGTTTTTAACTATGTTTTTCATGGCGAAAGCCTCTAAGTTAACAATGATTCATGAAATAAATAATGAATCAAAATTTGATACTGATGGCGTAATAAATGAAAGCAAAATTAATTCATCTATAGTTAGGGACTTTATAAAATTATTTAAGCATCATTATGCTCGTTGTTTAGCTATTATGGTTTTTGCCTTAGCTGTATCTAATACCATTTTAGATTTTCAATCTGATCCGATCATCGATACTGAAGTAGCTAGCAGAAGTTATCTTTACGCCTTTGAAGATGTAAATACCCTATTAAACTCTGCTGATAATCCAAAAATAAACTCTGCAGGCTTTGATTTTGTATATGGCTATAAGTTTCAAACGGTTGAAAATCGTCCTAAATATATAAGTGATTTTCTACAAAAAAATCCTAAATTAAATGGATTTAGTGTTGAGGAAGTACAAAATAAATTTAAGGAGTTCAAAAGTTCTAACTATGATCAAATGGGGATATTTTATTCCACAACTTATAGTCTTCAAAATGTATTAGGCTTATTTCTCCTTTTATTGGCACGCATTATTTTTAAGTTTTTATCCGTGAGATTTGCAATAATGCTTCTCCCATTATTTTTTCTCGGTGCGGGGAGTCTTCTAAATTTAGATATTGGCTTGGAGATTATTCAAATATTAATGGTTGTTGGTGGAGCACTTAATTATTCTATTAATAACGTTACGAAAGAAGTCTTATACACTCCTACATCTAAAGAGACTAAAGGTAAATTAAAAGCTATTATTGATGGGCCAATGATGCGTATAGGCGATCTCTTTGCTTCGATAGTAAAAATTTTATTAGTTGTTTTTTTGGGAGAAGTTCTTTATGCCAATGCTTTTTTAACAGTAGGTTTGTTAGTTATCCTTATCTGGATTTCATCTGTTTGGTATGCAGCTGGTATATATCAGAAAAGCCAGGCTACGGGCAGTACTCTAACCATTTAGTTTTATCAAATCGGAGACTTTATAAAACTTAAATTAATATTGAGCATGGTTATTACCATGTTTATAAGTTTAATATTGTTTATATCTCATGGAGATATGGCATGTGATGATAGCTATATTCATGATCGAGTAGCTTTGCATATGTCTTTATATGGGCTTCCATATTTTGATCTATCACAACCACTGATGATAAGTACATCTATTATGTGGACATTATTACTATCAATTCTGCATAAATTACCGGGAGAATTGTTTCTTTGGATAGAGATTTTAAACGCTCTGATAGTAAGTATAATTAGTCTTTTGTGGTGTCAACTTAATAATACAAATAACTATA
>MDTD01190385.1_pt1 | contig 20632 bp, 11 predicted proteins | sample 811221 | NCBI WGS metagenome assembly MDTD01 (sample SAMN05326646, study PRJNA326480) | marine metagenome | isolation source: seawater | place: Pacific Ocean: South West | collected 2011
ATTGAAAACATAAAGAAGGTGACCACAGATTCCTATCCGTGTCCAAAGTGTGGTGGTCGTGAAGCGACGTGTGAACTCCGTCAGATGGATCAGACGGATGAACCGGAAGTAGCTTTCCTCGAATGTCAAATTTGTAATCATGGGTGGAGGGATTAAGTTGGCAATCGAAGAAAACCAAATGTCTTGGGACGAAATTCGCGAATTTGCTCGTCAGAATCATTGGTCTCATTCTGAAATTGAAGAATACAAAAAACGCCACAAGTGTGGAGAATATCGTTCAGAGATTGGAAAGGATGGAAAATTCATCCAGCATATTCGTATTATCAAATTGGAAATAAACCACTGCATTGGAGGTGTGAACCACCTTCTCATGCATACTCCTTCATCGGAATTGATGAAGCATAAGTTACCAGGTGGCAAACAATCAAATGTCGATCGCTATACATTTGCTCCGGATGATTCCTCACTTTGGGATTCACTAACTGCTCTGCGCGAAGCAACGGAGGAATTGTGTCTACATTCGCCACGAATTGGTGTTTATCTTGCTCATGAGAATCGCTTTGTCTCTTATCATTTACAAACTGAAGAATTCATCCCGCATGATGAGATTTCTGCATTCCCCTCTCTGATTTTGGAGAGCAAAGGTTACGAAGAAAATACTGTACGTAGCAAAGGCCGATACCCTGGTGTCGAACAAAGTAGGACGGATGTTTTTGTTCGAGGGGAAATTCGATCCTTGTCCGATCTTGGTTTTCAAACCATTGAGCACGGGAAAGAGGTGTTTCGCTGGGTTCCAATGACCGATGATATCGTCAATTTCTTGTATCACATGGACAAAACATGCAGAAAAATCAGTCGTAGATACAAAAATGAGTCAAGTGAATTTGAAACAAGCGGTTCATTACCAATCTTGCCGACACACGCCATGTCTGTTTACGATAGCCGTGTAGCAGAGTTTACCAAAACTACCATCAAACCAGAAAAGAAGCAAGAACGTGATACGAATAAACATGAAAATGTTGTAAAAAGCGTCACAAGAAATGGCATGATTCTTGACCCTTCAGTTCCTTCTCGTTCCGCAATTCGTAATGAGATCAAACAGCAATGGAGCCGTAGGCACAAAGCAGGCGAATTGCGGTACAGATATTACAATAAAAAGCGGTTAGATCTTATTTCACAATTCGAGAACCTAACCTTACTGCTCATTCTAATGGATAAGGTAGAAGGAGAAAAGTCAGAACAAATGTTTACTCGACCACTGAAGAAAAATGAAAGAATCCAGAGGGGGACACAGCTCCTTGTTGGGGAACTCGGATTGGACGCTGATTCTAAAAAAGAATTTACTCTTGGCAAAAATTTTGACATATTCAAACAAGATTTGAGTGAAGTTGTTGAAAAGAAAGCTCAGACTGAGAAAGAGATCTACAATCAACTCGTTGCACGATACGCTTATGCATTCCTTACAATGAATGAGAGTGATTGTAAGAACTGTGGTGTTTCCAAGGGGGAGCCATGTCATCCTGAACACTTAGGAGAAATGGTAACAGGAAAGAGCAAAGCCGAGTTAAGTTTGAGGTTCGGTGCCAAAAGAAAGGGGGTTGTATGCAATATCTACGAACCAGTGACGCTTGCTCACGGTTACAAATCGGTCAAAGATTCTGAATTGGAACATCAACTTCTGAATTTATTCAAACAAGTATCCAAAGTTAAGTCTCTTTCATGGTACGCGAATTTCACAATTCACAAGCCAAGTGAATTGAAGAAGCCAAGATACCAGAGACCCTTTGTTTGCAATCACAGACACAGCCAATTCAATGCAAACACCGATCAATTGGGTGAAATTTTGATCTCGCTCGGTATTCCTCTTGTCATGCGATCTGGTATTTCCGATCTCACATCCTCAAGAGGATCTGACTTTTTGTTCCCAACAGAAACTGAAGCAAGTATCACGCAGCAGAACTCTCTCTTCCTCTTGTTAAGAAGAATTCAACTTCGATTGTTCTCATCGGTTTCCGGTTTTGATGAGGCCAAACCAGGGTCGGACCGTGTTCAGCGTTTCAAAAACACTCGTCTGATATTGGAATTTTTGAAGCAAGGTTCCCCTAAACTATCGTCGATACCCATTGATGATTTGATGACGCGTGAACAACGAACTATTGACCTTCCACAATTAAATTTTGAAACGCAATCAAAGGACATTGAATTAAGATACTCAGGTATTGGAAAATCAAGTGACGATCGTGCTCTTGAGGTTGCATATACATTGAACCAAACAGAACATACTGTGCAATGGTCCTCCATGGACCCAAATGGAACTTATCCTGTAATGTCGATTGAGTCGAGTTTCGATGAGGTCTTGTCAGCAGCATTTCAGCATGGTGAAGGCGTTGCAATTTCTGTAGATTCGTGGCAAATTGATGGTGTTGAGGAGTACGTTCAAAGCAAGGAGGATGAGGCTTGGCGTTTTGGTCCAGATCTGTTTGCAGACGATGTAAAAGGTGCGCGTACCTTCTCATCGTTCCTTTCGACATTGGTTCATCACAAGTTGCTGGATGTTAAGCAAAAGTATGTCAAACAACAGAGAAGAATTCTTGGCGTCATTTCCCTTGATGAACTCATTCGTATAAGGAAAATTCTCAGGAAGGAAGATCGATTCGACTGAATCTGATTTCATATGAAGAGTCAGGGATTGTCTAAGATCACTTCGTACTCTGTTTATGATTGAATCAACATTGTTCATTGAAGGAATTGGAATCGTTGCCGGAGCTTTGGGATTGTGTGCTTGGATCCCTCAAACGCTTGATGTTTGGGTGAAGAAGAAGAACGATGGCGTTTCGCTTGCTACTCTTTCACTCATCATTACCGCACTGACATTGTGGACCATCTATGGATTCTTGAAGGGCTCAATTTCCCTTATCCTTGCGAATGGAATCGCGTTGTTTATCATCGCATTCGTGGCATTGGGAATCATCAAACTCCGGGTTGAGAATGGTGATCCTCGCCTCATGATTCTACCAAATTTGCTGCTTGCAATTCTCAATCCTCCATTGAATAGCAAGACTGAGACTATCGATCAAGAGATTGATGAGATTGCATCGTGAGTCTTACAGTGGCCAAAGTGATTCAAACCGATTGAATCGCTCACCATGGCCCTCATCATACCCAAGGATTCCATGTAAAAACTCGTGATAAATCGTGGCATGAAGTTCATGTCGTTCAGTATACAATAGATTTCGATTCAACAGAATCCGCCACGTTCTTTCGCCAGGGGATTTCGCATTCCTATGCGTTCTCGAATAGGAGCAAAGACCGAGCAAATTCGTTGCAGGTTCTCGTAGGAAACCTACGATGGTTGTGCGAAACGATTCGAAGTCAACATCATCGAAGTACCCTGATTTTTCCATCCGAAGCAGGACATCTTCTGCAGCTTTCAGAACTTCAAGACGTTCGAGAAAGGTACCAATGACCCGATCTCGGTTCCTTCGTTCTGATGATCTACGCACAATAATCACCTGATTCAAATCGGTTATCTGTGAACAAACTTGCGTTGTCATCGGTTCCGTCAAGAACAAATCGAACAAGAATCAACTCTTCTTTGAGATCGACTTGTTCAATCTCGTACAACGGTGAACCTGAATTACCACAAGGATAGATTCTGAATTCGGTACGATTTCCGTACAGAGAAATGCTGTGAGGGACGATACAAATGACCCCTTCAAGCATGTCGTAGAGTGTTTGAAGGCGTGAATAGAATGTTTCAGATTTAAGCACTTCACCCAGATCAGTACACGAATAAACATGCTCAACAATGATTTGCTGGAGATCTTTTTCGTTGAAAATAAATGCACCATCTGTGCTGTAATTTACATTGATGACATCATCAATCTGTGGGTGTCGGAAAGCAAGTGTATAGCATACATCGTTCATGTAATCTCATGAGCCTATGGAGTCAAAGATGCAGATTTTTCATATGAAAAACCAGATTGAATAACCAACAGCGTACACATACTATACCATGAAAACGCACGGACGATTTATTGTCATCGAAGGACTGGATGGAATTGGCAAGTCGACAACCATTGGTCGACTATGTGAGCGACTGAATGCTCAGACTGCATCTTCTCCAACCCCACTCATGAATACCATTCGGGAACGTTTCCATGATGCTGAACCGGATCTGCGAAACCAGTACTATGAACTCTGTAATGCTGAGTTCTCTGCTACCGTTGAACGCATGCTCGAGGATGGAGACGTTGTATGCGACCGATTTGTTGCCTCGACAGCGAGTTTTAAGCTTGCAAACCGAAATTGCCCATGGCAAGAATTCCAGGAATCGCTCAACAACTGGAAGTGGCCGTCGACCTGTCGCCAACCAGACATCATCATTCATCTCCTGCTTCAAGAGGATGAACGAACACGTCGAATCCTTTCTCGTGGAGAACCGCTTGACCAACAAGAGGCTCGACTTCTCGAAGATCCATCGTTTCGGATTCGAACCCTTTCAGTGTTTAACGAACTATGTGATGTAACCATCGACATTACCGGTCTTTCAACGGACCAAATTGTTGAGAAGATTCTGTTCGAAATCGAGGGTGTTGAAGTAATTTGAATTTATTCTTCTTCCGTACTGGTAGTGGTATCTGAGTTTGTTTTCATTCCCATCCATTCTTTGAAAAACATAAGATTTCGATTATACATTTCGCCGTCATCGATTAGAAATTCTCGGAAATCGTTCAAACAAATTTTCACAGGTTGTGAATCGGAGATGTCTTTGAGAAGAGCATTCAAATCCAACAATTTCAATTTTCGATCCTTATTATAACTTAAGACATCCATAATCTCTGATAGTGCTTCAAAATCTTGCGATGAATTTTGGCCATGTTCTCCAGCCAACATTGCGAATACACCGATTCTAATTCGCACAGGAAATTTCGACGATGATTTTTCGTATTTTAGGTACTTTTCAGTAATATTCGGGGAAAAATTTGCAGGAGAAACCATATCCCAAATTTCGAAGAAAAACTCATTTTCGTTCTTTACTAACCTATATCCATCCGGTGTCAATCTATTTTCTGTCAACGTTATCCGATGAACTTTGTATAGTTCCTTGTCTTTCATTATTAATTCGTCTCCTTCAATCCTAAACCCTGATTCATTATATGTTTCATAACTTTGGTTTCCTACTGTAATTGCAAATAAAAATTCAGCAAAATCATCCTTTATCATGGTGTGAATTTTATTTTTATCATCTAGTGAGAAATCGATTGTAAATTGTTTACGTTTACCTTTTTTTGTAGGGTACATTTTGTGAATAGACAAACTGTTTACATCATCGAAACCCTCTGGATATGGGATAACGGTTTGGAGATCACTACGGAATGGTTTGAATTCCTTCAGGTGTAGGTAGTGATTGATGTTCTGCGAAATAAGAAGCGAACTGAGCCAAAAATTATTTTCCTTTGCAGTTTCGACGTGGCTATTGAATACTTTGAAGTGGATTTTTCTTCCTTGATGTTCTCGAACTAATTCCGCTAGCTCTCGACCGTTATACCCTGAGTCAACCATTACTACGGTGCCTCCTGAGTTAGAAATTTGAACATCGTTCTGATTCAAGAGCCATTTCATGCCGTCAAATCCGGTTAGGTTTATTTTTCTAACCTCAGACAATGAGTTTTCAATTTCTTCTGCTATCGCAGTAGCATGTTTATTCACGCCTTGGGTAATCCAAAACGATTTACAAACTTCCAATATTCTTTTACTGTAATTATCTGAACGGAGACCATCAAATTCTATGACAAAATTTTCGGGAGTGGTTAATGAATAAAACATACTCCGTGCAAGATAATTTTTGTCAAGATAAATCCGCATACATTCAAAATTCGTCTCAACAATCGGGGTCAATTTTATTCGTATGTCTGTAGTCAAATTCTGATCAATGAGAATTAAATTTAATGTGCGAATTTTTTTGATTAAATCGATTCGGCTTCGCTTGAAATGCTGCTTAAACTTGTTTATTTTGGTATAATCAAAAGAAAACTTATACTCAAAATCACAAGTTAATCTGGTTGGATTGTTTAGATTACCAATCTGAAGATGACTCAATTTGATTTGTCCAAGTCGTGAATTAATGGTTAATTTGTTCTCTTCACTCTCATAATGAAACTTGGATGAGTCTACTGCATTTACCCAATCTTCAATAGTGTACGTTGTCGTTTCATGAATCTCTGTTTCTGTAATCAAATGAATTCGTTCTTTGAAGTCTCCTTGAGATAAGTTTGAATAAACATTGCAATAGACACTCTTATCTCCGCCGGCAAAAACGACCATCGTTTGAAGCTCAGAATTAGCCGAGGTACGTTCAATGACTTCTTGTGATATTTGGTCTGTAACCGTATCACTTTGTCCTGTATACGTAAGAAGTTCAACTCGTTCTTTGTTGATTGCCGTTGCTTCCTGAATCATTGCAACGCCACTTTCGTTCCTGCAAGATGCGAGAACAAGCACACGTTCTCCCAAGGTTTTCGCCCATTTCAAATGAAAGTGCGTCGTTGCCCTCGACCTTCCCACAGTTAGAACAACGATCGCATCAACTTCGGACATGCTTCACCTTCATCGATGGATTTTAAAAAATTACAGATGATTTCAAATTGTATTTTCATATGAATTCTAGGATGTTATGATGCATTGTGCCCTATGTCAATCATGAAGAATGAATCCTACACTGTATTCGACGGTGATTTTCATGCCCACATTGAAGAGAAGTATCTTCAGCAGCAGCATTTCGTTTGCCGGACACTCGAGAACATCAAGGAACTTGATGCTTGGAGACAGGGTACCATGTCTTCCAACCTTCGGATGTGCACAGATCTATTCTCAAATAAACTCGACACGCTCGTCCGTGAGCATGTAGGCTTTGCACATGATCTCTGGTCTCTGATGAATTGGTCAAATCCAGGTTCGGTTCTTCTTTCCAAGATTGGAGATTTGCATGAAGAGCACAGAGACATTATCGATGAGTGTATTGAGGAGTTGCTGCCTCGACTCATTACAGTTCTCTCTGCAACAGAGGAGCAACTGCTTGGTCCGATGAGGTCAAGCGAAATTATCACTGGAGATGAACTGCTTGAACTTGCCAATCAGTGTTCGACTGGACGTTCACTCTTTCGTTCAGAAATCGACGACATTGAAATCGATGTGGAATCACGAAGTGAACAACCATCCTGGATTCTCGACTATTCTGTGTTTGGTCCCGAAGCCCAAAATCTTCTCAACGCGATAAATCTTGAATCTTATACGCAACAGCGTGATGTTGTCTATGCTTGGATGCGAGATGTCTGTCGTTCAAGTCCATTCGCTCAATTTGAATTGCAGACCTCACGCGCAATTCCTGTGATTAATCGCTGTCAAGAATATGAAAAGCGGCAACGTAGGGGGCTGTGAGTTATGGGGTCAGCCTATCCCGAGCAACTCATCAATTACCATTTGATGACCTTCGTTATTGCTGAAATCCTCATTCTTCTTCCTTTGACAGGATGGTTTTTTTTGAATTTTAAGCCTGCAAAGCACCTCATTAAACAAGGCGAATGTCTACGGTTCATCGTATCACTTGCTGACGAATACAAGCGTTCTGCCCCCATCGAATCAGGGCTTGTCCACGTGATTATGAAGACGGACCGCTCATTTCAGAGGTACAATAACCTTGAAGAATTGAGAAATGCAGCGCTTATTAGGACAGGTGCAACAATGTTAGCAGGAATCTTTCCGCCGCTTGCATTGTTGATATAATGTGATCATGATTGTCTCATAATAGTGAGGTGCGCGAATGGGAAATGTAGATGCAATCATTTCTCTCCTGTCTAATGATATTGATGCATTTCACACTTTACAGGGAGATGGAGTTAAGATAGAGGATTTGCAGCACGATTACTCTGTTGAACTGAAAATAGGTGAGATGAAGGAGATCACCGATGAGCACCAATACGAATTATCCTTTTTTTGTTCAAAACCAACACTGGAACGATTTAATTTCACAAATAAGAGTGACTTTGAACACACGCTGAAAGAGATTTTTCAACTACAAGAAATCAATAGCGACAAAATCCAAGAAGGCCCTGAATTTCTAAATGTCCATTTGTACAATGATAAGAACGAATATCGTCTTCTGAATCGACTTCCCATAGAAGAAGAAGCATCTAAAGACAACAAGATTCGTTTCAGCTTCATCTTTTCTGACTTCTTAAATGGAGTTGAATGGGGTGAGATCGAAAATAAGATTTTTGATCGTATTTCTTCATCAACCGATTTGTTAATTTCAACCTGCGCAAAATTCAATTCTAGGTTTCATTCCTTGAGGAAAGAAAAGGAACTCGGTAATTCTTGCATATACACTGTCAATGATATTAAGTCATTAGGACAAGATTTCGTCAATCACTTCGAAGTAGAGCTACTTGATCTCATTCACTCGAGTAACTTTAGGGACATTTTAGATTTTTTTTCTAGAGAGCAGCAAACACTTGAGGAAAGGGTAAGTAACTTCTTCAAAAAGCAACAGACTACGCACTCCAGTTTACCAAATTGGAAAACAAGAGCTGTGTTATCGAATATCTGTGTACAAAGTGCTGATAAATTCAGGAATTTTGAACGTGAACTTATCCAAAAATTCTATCATCAGAGTTTGAATGATAGGAAATGGGAATTAGATGCCAGGCCTCAACTTCAACAGATTGGCATGTGCCGAGGTAATGCTGACTTAAATGCGCCATGCCATTATGTAAGAGTGGCTTTCCGAAGAAGAACCAGTCAGAGCTGGTGGACGGATGAGTTTTCACAAAGTTACGACATTGCTAATCGCATTAACCCTCCAGTTGATTCCCCACAAAACCTGTATGGAATTGAGGTAACAGATACCGCTACAAAGATAGATGGCTTCAGTCTTGAGTTGGCCTATCATGATCTGGAATCATTTTGCAAGGTTCATGGCGCCTGCGATTGTACTTGTCATGATTTCGCAAAAAACCCGCGAATATGGAAATACATTCACGCCTACGAAAGTAATGTCTCGCTGAAAAACAAACCAAATAATGACGATTTTATTCCTTACGGTGTAAGGTCTCATGCTGAAAACTTCAGCGTTCACCTCGCAGATAAATATCGAAAATTCAACAGAAAGAAAAACGGTCTTTTTGTGAAGGGGGTGTTGAGATGACCGACTCAGATTTGGTCAAAAACCTGAGGTTTGAATTCCTGAAACAATCGAGATCTTTCTCAGATGATGTGGTGCTCAGAAATCCCATGTCGATACGCGATTTCGCACGGATATGTACCCTAGAAAATGAGTTATGGCCAGTGAACGACGAAAGGCGGAATAACTTCTGTAAGAAATCGGATAATCTGTTCACACATCAAATTACAGATTTCATACAACGTAACTTGGTTGCACAGAGAATGGGGGTGGGGAAAAAGAAACCGCTTGTATTGAAAATACACGGGCATGCATCTTCTGGAAAATCGACTGCAATCCAACAAATTAGCAAATATTTGCGAGATGAGGTCGACAACGAGACTCTTCCTCTTTTGCCAATATACTCTGAATTTCAAAGTGCAGAAAAGAGTTTCAATCTTCATTCAACGACCATATGGGATCGATTCGTCGCTGGAACTCAATCGATTGATTTCAGATTTGATACATCTTCGAAGAGCATCGAATCATTCAAGAAATTTACGTCCGAATCAAACGTGCTCCCTCTCTTGATTATTGATACTGTTGACTTTTTAGCGATTCCAAAAGAAGACAATATCGGGACAGATTGGTCTTCATTCTTGGATGAACTAATCAAATCTAACATCAACGTAATCTTCACCGTGAGAACCAACGAATGGGAGTTGAATTTTGATAGTTCCCTCTCTCTAGATGTAAGGAATTGCATGGCATCAATTGCTCTTCCAGAACTCATGCTTTCAGAAATCGATAACTACAAATTCGATGGGGCGACGAGTCAAAAGAAATTCAACCAATTCACTCGAGTTTTGGGAGCATTTTTGCCTATGCTGAGAAATAAATCAATTATTAGTAAACCTGGAGATTTTTCTTCAAAGTTTTTTGAAATTATTGATAAATGGTTTGAATTGCATACCAACAAACCAATGAAGGCATTCCAACGTCATCCTGTCTCATTGTTCTATAATCTTAGTTGGAGACAGATCGGGAATGAATCTTCATCAGTCATGAATTTTAAGCAAACATTCGAGAATTATGTCCTTGAAGAAATATCAAAGCATTTCGCAACCTATAATTCGGGGAGAATCTTTTTCGACGAATACGAATTTTATCAATATGCTTCTCAACAAGTTTCCATAGAAGAATGTGAGGAATTGTTTGATGATTTGGTCGATTTTGGAGTTATCCGTAGAGTCGGGAAGTTGTTCGAATTTCATCACCATCTGTTTGTTGAACATATTATTGAACAAAACCCCGATGCAGTCCCTCCAGGTATGTTGTTTGAATTTGATAGGGATGACGAACGATTGTATGGCTGTGTAAAAGCATGGTGCGATGATAAAACGAGCAAAATTGCCCATAAACACGAACAACGTGTTCACGAATTTTATCCTCGGGCGAAGTACGATCTTGCCCCAGAACAAGAAGAAGAACAAGAACACAAATTGTTGAAGTTCTTTTCAGACGATCAAGACAAACGCAGAATTCAACTATTGTCTGGTTCTGCAGGAACAGGAAAATCAATTTACTCATTGAAGTTTATCGACCACCAATTCCACTACAGGACGACTGCAGCGCGGGCATGTTACATTACGAAGAGTGAGGAACTTCTCCAGAGTCAAATCTCTCGCTGGAAGAACAGAGAGATGGACGGTATTCTACGTAACTACGAATCAGACTGGGACGATGGAAAAAGAGATCATAAGGTGGAATTCGAATCTGTACGTAAATTATTACAAACCATAGTACCAGAAGAAACAACCAAAAAGAAGTTTGTCGACTTCCAAGAGTTTAGTTCGATATGGAAGAATGAGTGGGATGGAAAGCGTGGCTATGACAGCAGTCGAGACTCTACTTCCATTGAAATTGCTTGGTTGGAACTCAATGAATCGTTCTTCAATGAATATGGGCAAGAAATTCCTAAACCAGAATTCAAATACACTGGAGACGAAGATTCTAAGTCAAAAGGCCTAGCAAACTTCATTTTACCAACCGAAAAACGTGGAAGTATTGCTCCCTATTCTCATTGGGCTTATTTAGCCCGAGAAAGGATACTCAAGAGTGAGAATCAAAGTTCCAATTCATATGATTTTATCGTCGTTGATGAGGTACAAGACCTCCATCCCTCTGTTGTTGCTTTTTTGATGCTACTCATCAGGGATCCAGTAGAGCAAGAAAACTCAAAAAAGGGGTCGATTCAACTTAGAAAGAACATTGCATTAAAACAACTGCTTCTTACAGGGGATGAGTACCAAACCTTGAATCAAAGCGGATTTGACTGGGTCAAATTGCTCGAAAGAGTTCAAATGATTTCACAAAAAGAAAAATTTGACAAACACTCAATCTTGATCGATAAATGGAATGATATCAATTTATCTTCACAAGATGGTTCAATATTTCTCGAGGTACTGAAATACTCCTATAGGAATCCACAAAGTATCGTTTCGTTCAATCGCTCGGCATTTCGTAGTTACAATTATGCATTTGAGTCAATCCTTAATTCAGAGGCAACAGCGAAATTTACGAAGGATAAATTTGCTAAATTTGAAACAATAGTGCCACGAAATAGACCATACAAACCTGCGAAAATTGTATTCGTACCAATTGCCGACAATAATTACGCAGATGCGATTAAACACCTTAACGATGTTTTGTGGCTCAAAAGGCAATACTTAGGCTCACCTCAGTTGCTCTATCCTCATCATATTGACTTTGATCAGTTAACTGGACTAGCAGATCAAAAATCGCTGGACGACTTTGCCTCTCGAATGAAGATTTATTCTTCAGGTGGTGTAAAGGGGCTGGAAACTGGAGCAGTTTGTGTCATGCATCCATTTGAAATGGACAAGTCTTCGTTTGTGCCTGGTAAACAACAAGAAAGAAAATTCAGTGCAGTTAGATATGATAATCTAGTCAACAGCCAATCAAAACAACTTATGGAAAGAATCCACGAAAATATGATCTATCGCATGAATGTACTTTTCACACGTTCAGAATCACTGATCTTTATTCTCTGGCCCGGTGGTTTAGGAGAGGAACCGAGTGAGTTTTGGTGGGAAAACGACCGCTACATGCGAAGAGTGTATCCATGGAGTTTCAATAATCTCAAACAATTCAAAGACGTTAACATAGTGGAATCATATCTCGACGTCAATGAAGAATTTCTGACCAAGATTTTCGATGGATATACACAAGAACTTGGTGCTGATTATTGGGAACGACAAGCCTTAGAAGCACTGATTCGGAAAGATGATGATGAAAATCAAAAGAAAGCGTTCGAGCAATACTTCGAAAATGTCCCAGAAGATCAGAGAAACATCGGACATACCATTGCTTTATTATCGGGTTATAGCGATCATTTCCTTATACGAACATTGTTCGGGCCTAAGTACTCAGATTCAACTGAAATTAGTAACAAAGCATCCTCTACATTCCAACAAAGAGTTTCAGATTTCGGTGTACGTAATGACAAAGATGCTTTGCTAAATATATTCGATTCAATCTATCTGGATGAAAACTCTCCATTGGTATCGAAAGAACAGAGGATTCACTTCAATAATTTGGGTCATTTAATTCAGCATTATTCGGCAAAGAATCATCCTTTCCGGACTCCTTCTGATTATCTCTCGATTGTGTATCATTTGCATGATTTCATAACAAATGTTGTCTTGAAGGATCGAGATTACCTCGAGACAACAGAATTTGGGGATCGAGCGATATCAGCGATATGGCATAGATTGACTGGACTATCACCCTCAAAGAAAAGTCTCGATGATTATCTCAGCCAATTATTCTCAATAAAAACCATACTACAATCAATAAAATCTGATATCACCGTGATTGAGACCGAGAATTTCCAGTTCTTAGCCGAGTTGCTTGGTTTCATTTTGTCCAACATTGAGTTCGACTTTGGTATCTCGCCTATCGCCTCAAATGACCACGACATTTGGACTCAAGCGGACGAATTACGTGGCCATAGCCCATTTGTCTGGCAAACTGTACATCTGATTGAAGGGATATTTAGATTATCCAATAATTCACCACATTCAATGAGGCTTGCATCAGCAAAATCAAGAGATGTTGTTTTGCTTGAATCATGCAATAGCGTTGATTTTTGGGAGTTAATGCATCATATCCCGAAAAACCTCCTGATCTTTACAACCAGTAAAAATTACAATAAATTTATCTCTTCAACATATCAACGGCTCCCATTGAATCCTGAAGACTACGTTGATGAAGAATTAACTTTTAGTCTGTTTATTGATTCTCACGTGAAGTATATCCGCAAAAAGATGAGTAAGGTATTCTTCGAAATTTCGAAACAAAATTCCGACTACGATCAACCATGCTTCGATATTCTCATTGAATATCTCGTCCGTTCAGTTGAAATTCCAGATAAAGGATTCTCATGGAAGGATCAAGAATATGATTGGGGAGATATAGATGGAATGTTTCTTGTAATGCCAATTTTGATTATGAATGCTGATTTATCCAACGTGCTCGATTTGAACAGATTCAAGCATGATGCCGAGGTTCTGAATATGGTGTATGAACGTATATATCGTGAATTAAAAATTCTTGAACACGGAATCAATCCAGCAGATGAGAAATATAAATCGATTTTAGCAAAAGCACGGGCGATGCCGATAAGTCAAATTCTATTCTGCTATCAGAATTTTATCTCTTACCTAATTGTTCATCGTCCGAATTCGCAATATATCGCAAGAACAAACGACATTGTTGTGGCTATGGTACAGTCGTATGACAAAATCAAAGGAAAAAAGGCAAATGGTTCACTCTTTTCTGTTTCACAAAAGAAACTAGATCAGTTTGCTCAGGGATTATTCGACATTAACCAACGACACTTCGGTCGCTACATTGGATCAGGCTTAATGCTTTCACAGCAAAATGACATCGATGAAGAGACACTCAGGGGATTATATTTCTGTCCTTTTGCAAAGGTAAACAAATTGTTGTCAAACGTCGTAGGTGAAGGGAAACTAACAGCTCAGTTTGCTTCAGGACTTGTTGGTTCTTTGCGTGGATACCTAAACTATGAAAATAGCAAGATACAATCATTGACAAAATTTGGTAAAGAGGGGAAACCGCAATACCTGAAAATTTCCAATATTTTGAAGCAGATGTGTCATAGTATTTCCTCCAAACAAATTGATGATCGTTGCGTACAAGAAATCATTGAACTCTTTGGAGAAATCAAACCACCTCTTGCTGTTAACCTTGACTACATTCACAACAGTGGTGATGTTGACGGTTGGTCAATTTTACGTCCATCAGCAGAAGGAAAAACTTCTGACGCTATTGAACGAAGGATACATCAGATTTTCGAGAGGCGATGTGAGAGTTTGTTCCGCCAGTTATCCAATCTAGAAAGGAATCGTGACAAGAGCTTCGGCTCGTTGAGATTCATTTTTGAAGATTTGAATCAGATTACAGATCAAAGCTACAAGCGCTCGGATTATTTCAAGGAAATCAAACCGATTCCAAACAAGATTATCGATATGAGTGCATTGAAATTAAGCAAATCTTGCCCTTCATGTGGGGGTCATCGAAAAGAACTCAATTGGTCACTCGCCCCAGGCGGTTCCAAGGTTTGCAATGCTTGTTCAGTTCATACAAAAGCAAACGATTATGCAGACTACATCTTAAGACTACTCTTTTCCCTTCATCAAGTTCTAATCGATAGAGACAACAAAACGACCCATGTTTCGTTTGAAGAAGCGCTCAAATCCAGTGAGGAGAACTATCGAAACAACAATCCGGAACTCCCAATTGTTGGCACAAAATCCAGCTTCATGACAGCGAGTAAATTTGGCGAATATACCGACCTGTTGACGTCATTTAGAGAGAACATTCAAACTCCATTCGAATCTATACTTTTGAATATTGCAGAAAAGATTTCTGATGAGTATGAACAAAGCAAACGCGCGGACCAGAAAAACAAATGGCTCGGGATATTCGATTCTATCTCAACTTTTCAAAATCTGGACAGTAATTATAATGCGACAGGAATCAACGCACTCATGTCAAGATTGGATACGCTCATATTATCGACAATAGGTTGTACTTCTGGTTCCTTTTTTGAAATAAAAGATAGCAAAAATTGGGTTTACAATTACAACATGGTAAAATCATTAATTGAGGATGAACATGTTGAACGAAAACTCCGAAGGAAAAAACTTGACAGTGCCCTTGGGCGAACGCGCAAGCCTCAATCAGACTTGGCAATCGGTTCAAAAGAACTAAGAAAAAAGATGGAGATGTTATCATATTTTGATGACGATCTGCCATCCGAAGCCAAACGCTGTATCGTTAGTTTCGCAGAAAAGTACGAAGATTTGAAATTGAATCGTCCAAAAAAATTCATCGAACAAATAAAACATCAAATCCTATCTAAATATGATAAGTCGGGTTCCGATTTTATTCCTACTGAGGAATTATTCGGTGTTCCAATAACAAAATCAACTATCACCAAAGATGAAATCTTATCTTGTTTCGAATCATCGAACTTGCAATGGGGTAAACTAGTAAAGGTAACGAACTATTTGACCAAGCCGATTGGACAAAAATCACTCGATGTTAAACGTCTGTTGACTTATCTATCTACATCCTGGATTGATATTGAAAAAATTGATGATTTCATTTCACCACATAGGTACCGCCAAAAAACGTTAGAATCACTGGACGAATTATCAATAAACAACCTCAAGTTTAGCAATGTCCGCATCAATAATGGAGCAATAGAGATGGCTGAAGAGAGGGTATGGGATCAATTCTTTGATGGGTGCAACCAATTCTGTGATTGGTTTGAGGACATTTCAAGTCTGCGGGAATTTGTCGGGACAGGAATTTATTCCTATGAATCGTTAGAGAACAAGATCACAGATTATTGTATAGATAGAATAAATGAGCAAAATAGTAATCCAAATAATGATCCGATCGTGTTTTCTGATTCTGACTGTGAGGATTTGTTCATATACATCGTTTTCAGAAATTATTTCTTGGTACAATTCCATGAGTTGGGAAATAACTTCTATTCATTTGATAGGATTGATACGAGAAGCATAAGTAATGAGATAGAACAAATTATCTCTGAACTACCATTTTCTTCAACCATGGATGTTGTGAATAAATTAACTGTTCCAACTGAAACTGATGAATATGAATTCATTGATTTTATTGAAACTATTCTCGAAAACAATCAACATCCTCTGCTCATAACAATAAATACTGACGAGAATAGGGTTTGGATAACGAAGCGCTTCGCTAAAGAGAAAAACTACAAATGGGGTCAAAACATTACGAAAGATATTGAATGATTGTTTCGCTGAACCTATCACCTATGAACAATTTCATATCTGAGTTCTCTAGAGTCGATTCCAAGTGCTTGACCTCTTCTTTACTAATGTTTACATTGATGCAGAAACGTTGAAAGTACAGTTCGTTAGCCTTTGAAATTATTGAAAAAAAATCTTGATGACCTTGATTCTGTGAGGATTTACGGCCGATAGTTACTTGTCCTTTTACATTAATCATGTTTTCGAACCCAATGATTGTTTCCAACCAATCTTTAGTATCTTCACTTTTGCTGAGATTTTCAGGGTGGAAAGTGTATATTTCATCTCGTGTTATCCTCCATTCATTGTCTAGGTTCTCGTAATCATTCACATACCCAAAATACTTGCTTAAATCAGTGGCGTCTAAATCGAAGAAGATTTGCTGAAAATCTTCAATCAATCTTGATTTGAATTTTAAAGGGACATTTTCTTCACGAAATACTTCTGAAAGTATTTCAATGAATTTGCGCATCTGCGGGAATTTGTTCTTATCATTTTGTTCTCGTCGCTCGTTGAGTCCCCATTCAATTGACCAATCGATGATGGATAAACAGAACCACCCATAGCATCGATTTTTTCCTTCAAATCCTTTCTTCAAAGAATGAAAGAAATCCCCGATTCGTTGTTCTTCAATTTCCGACATTTCTTCAGTGCCTGTTGGTGACTTGAGCAGCCAGTACTGAATCAGTGAACATACGAGACGTCCATAAGAACGAGTCAAATCAAATCCTGCGCGCAACGAGATTTCATCAGGAACATTGAACTCGTTCTCTACATATTGATTGTAGTCTTGTTCTGTTGTACGCATCCAGATCCGTTTGTAGAGATGGGAATTTCGTTTCGTTGACAGAAGTTCACGAGAACGCTGGTAATCACTTGCATCCATTTGGATTGTGTCATCGAAATCAATGGAAACCAACACTTTGCCATCTTTCCCATTTACGAGGTGGAAATTATTACCCCACTCATCGCCATGAATTTGGGATAAATCTTCATCTGTTATGTCGTGAAGGAGTTTGAATCCATTTCGAGCAATATTGTCAAAATTCTGATAACAGAAGTATCGGGCTTCAAGAGTCAATTCCTCCCAATACTGCTGAATTCTTGGGAATAAATTTCTCACATATCGGAATTGATGAAGCATCAAGTCTCTGCTTTCATCGTCCCATTTCTTACCGAGAGTTATCTCATTTCCACTTCTGAACTTATCGATAATTGCACGACCAATGTATTCGTCATTTCTTGGGTCGAGGAAAAGCTGATTCAATGTATCACCCATAATGTTTGGAAGTTCAAAAACAGGAGAGATCATTCCGTTGCTCCCCCCATTTTCATTCCTGAAAGTGACCAGAGAACTACCATCAACCCCCTGGATGGAGTTCTCAAATCCAGACAACCATCTTTTGTGCTCCAATCTTGCATTGTCACGATTTATCGTTGGTAAATAGTAGAAGTAGCGATAACGAGTTTGATTTTTCGCTTTCTCTTTCGATTTGAGAATAATTTTACTCTTATTCCATTTTGTTCGTTTTGGTGGAGAAACGAGTTCGAGATTCCTAATTCGCTTCATGTCGAGAACTGCGTTGAAAAGCTGTTGTGGATCGATGAAATCTAGTTTCGATTCCAATACTTTTGCTAGTATGTCTTTCAGAACCTTCCCGATCGCTGGATAGGAATTGTCCTCGATTTTCCAAGCGTCATTGGAAAAAAATTTCTCTTCTTGAGGTGAAATGAGATACAGAATATTTCTCGAAAGTTGATCTTTTTTATTCTGTTCTTGAAGGCTCTTCTTGATTTTCTTTGCTAATTCATATGCTGCATTTTGCATCTTGGGTTTATAGAATTGAAGAGTATTTTTGTCTATTCTGAATTTAGCCAGCTCTTGGCTGAAATGAAATCCATCGGATGCTGGTGCACCAACCATAACAATACATCCTTATTTCCGCCTTGTGTTCCATGGTTTTAATCTTGGTGTTCGGTTGACATCTGGAAAAAAGAAGCATCCTTGAGAGTCAAAATTTGATTCACTCTTTTCTGCTGGATGCTGAGTTGTTGTAGTTCATTTGTGATGGATTCAATCTCATTTCGATATTGGAGGAATTGTTGTTCTTCAAGCCAACCTGGTAGCTGCACAATCTGTTCTGCGATAGATTCCCCTTCATTGTTTCCGGGATTTTCTCCTTTCATGATGAGTTGGTTAGATTGGATGAATTGGATTGCAACATCTGTGTCTGAATTGCAACGTATCGGAAAGTCAGGTATCTTACGAGTAAGCTCATCCATCGCCTCCGGGATGAGCACTCGATGAATGAAATCCAGAATATGTTGATCTGGCTTTGTAGAATTCAACAATTCAGCACACCTCAGAATCCGCCACAGTTGGTCGACTCTGATTGTCAATTGTTCAGATTGTGGGAGGAGAAACTTTTGCTTCAAATCGATAAGAATGGCAGATGATCTTGGCTCGACCTTCGGCATGGCCTCATCCAATTCTTGGCAACGGAGGTGAAGTTCGCAAATACACGAAATGAGTTCATGCATGCGGGCCTGAATATTCTTGATGTCCTCCTCGGACAATGGCCACTGATTGTAACTCGGTGTCGCGATGGGTTCGGTAGATACGGGCATCTCATTCATGGAATCACCTCAGAAGTTCCTCTTCTTGCTTGGAGTCTCATCCTCGGTAATACCGTTACTCCATCCGGTCTTATTTCGCTGTGCTCGGTTGATGTAAATCGCCTTCTTGACGATCTTGAGCTTATCGCCCCAGCGCTTGAAGAAGGAAATGCCACGATTCTTCTTCGATGTCATCGCCTTAATCTCAGAATTCCAAATAGCATTCTCAAGAACTGTGTTCTTTGGACGGCCGTTTTGCTTACCATCCGTCGTCTTCTGTTCGTACAACGAAACGTTGGTCAGAATCTTTTCGAAGGTTTCTGGAGTATCCTCGACAAGCAGATCGAAGACGTCCTTTGCATGTGTCATCAACCGTACGGAGACGATTGGATGGTCACGTTCCTCCATTGGAACAGCATACGTGGTCACGAAGATTGGTAGGTTCCACTTGGTGGCGAACTTGTTTTGCAGTGCTTCTGTCACACTGTCTTGCAGTCGACGCAATTGTTCCTTACGAGAAACAATGGTCATGTCATCTGGAAGGTAGATGACCACTTGTGCCATCTTAATCTTGGATCGATGGACATCAAGATTGGAGAGCATGATTTCACCAGCATTGCGGCCATAAGCCTGTGCGAATGCACGTGTAACAGAGTATGTTAAATCGTTCTCAACGGTTGAAGCTGGAGCGCGTCCAGTTCCGAGTGCCTCGATTCGATGTCGGTTAAGATGAATGCTATGCCCCAGGTAGAGATCACGCTCTTGGATTCGAGTCGATTCAATCTTCTTTTGTCCGCGCTCAACCTTCTCTTCACGGTACAACTCCGCCCATTGGGAGTTCTTTCCAAGTGAATTGGAGTATTCACTCAACTTGACGATTACGTCTGAGCGGTCGAGCATGACTGCAGGCTGGAGTCCCTTGTAATTCTCCAAAACGAGACGTAGTGCCTCATTCTCAACGAACTTCTGGTTCGCTTCGTCGTTCATGTCAAGCATAACAACAGGAATGTTGTTGATGACATCGCCCATATCGATACAAGTGAGTCCTGCAACAGATTCGAGCTTCTTTCGGCTTGCAGCGGCTGCTACATCCTTTGGTAGTCGATCTTGTGGTGTCGTGGTAATGTATTGGAATGCACCCTTTGGAACGAAGGCACGTGGGTCCTCATCCCATGTCATGAAGGCATCGAAGGATGTACCACCAATCGAGATGACTGGTGGAACGATGAGAGGATTGCCGGAGGATTCGAGAAGTGAGTGGATAACACGCCATGACTGTGTCTGACGATCGATGGCATCTCGCGGACTCTGTTGGATATAGGCGGTGAGGCTCTTACCGCCACCAATCTTTCCAGTACGCATCGTTGTAAGGGATACGCCCTCACCTACTGTGAACATGAGTGGTCGACTCAACTCATCGACAATAACCGGTCGAAGTGGTCCA
>MDTD01195787.1_pt1 | contig 20626 bp, 14 predicted proteins | sample 811221 | NCBI WGS metagenome assembly MDTD01 (sample SAMN05326646, study PRJNA326480) | marine metagenome | isolation source: seawater | place: Pacific Ocean: South West | collected 2011
AGGCGGTTCTCGCCTTGAATGTTTTCTAAGGCACACAAACGTGCCGCTTCATCCACCACCAAAAGGGTATGGTACCAAACATCACCCTCTGGATGCCATTCAGGTTCTTGCGGACAGCCCATGAGGGCCACCAATTCAGGGAAAAGTTCAAGGGCCCCGCAACTGGCCAGGAAACGCAGCCCCACCGCGGGATGGTCGCTTTGTAGGAACAGTTTTTCCAGCTCCCCGTAGATGCGTTCTGCCGGTAGTGTTTTCAGTTCCTCTTTGAGTTCAACACATAATGCTAAGGTGTCGGGGGCCACATTAAAGTGAAACCGCGCTTTGAATTGTGCTGCCCGAAAAACCCGCAGTGGATCTTCAGCAAAAGCAGGTGATACATGTTTCAGCCGTCTTGCTTTTAAATCCTTTTGACCCCCATGTGGATCGAGCAATTGTTCGGATTGCAGATCATAGCCCATGGCGTTGATGGTGAAATCTCTGCGTGCAGACGCTTCAGTGAAATCGAGGCTGGGGTCGGGGGTCACGAGGAAACCGCGATGACCTTGTCCTTGCTTGTTCTCGGTACGGGGAAGCGCCACATCATAGGTGATGCTGTTTTCACCTTCATCGAGGGTGACTTTGAGAACACCGAAATTTTTACCCACCGCATGGATGGAGCCCAACGGCTCCAATGTTTGTTGTAAGACATCCGCTGTGAGTCCATAGACTTCGATATCGAAATCTTTGGGCGTGAGGCCGAGGAGCGCGTCGCGCACGCAACCGCCCACCAGGACACATCGGCCCCCGGCCTGCGCAATGGCATCATTCAGGCGTTGGAGAGATGTGGATAGTTGAAACATCAAGGATTCAGGGACTGCACGTAAACCACGATGGCACTCACGTCTTCAGTGCTCACCATTTTTTTCATGGGGGGCATGCGCCCTTGGCCATTGAGGATGATGTGGCTGATGGCTTGAGCGGATAAATCTTTTACTTTTGGAGAGATCACTGGCGGAATGACCCCGATGCCCATGCGTTGGCCCCCGTATCCATGGGCGCCGTGACAGCGGGCACAGTGTTTTTGAAAAAGGGCTTTGCCTTGTTTGGGATCCACTTGCGGTTTGGGCGTGGGGGCGTTGCTGTGATCTTTGGGGCTGGGGTTGCCCAGTGATTTCTCGCCGCCCATCACATTGCTGAGTGAGAGCAGCGATTCCCGTTTTTGACCTTGGTCTTTGGCCGTAAAGCCTTCCCCCCATGAGGGCGTGGCGCCGATGGGCTCGGCGGGCGTGGACAAATCCTCAGGGACACAGGCCATGCCCAAAAATCCGCCCAATAATAGGATTCGCCAAGAAAAGCCCATAAAAACCCCGACTGTGTGGTATCATCGAATTGCTTTTTGGTCATAAACATTACAACGATCGATCGCAACATTGAAAAAAGGTGAATGATGCGCACACTAAAAACAGACTTGGCCGCTTTAGGGATGTTGATGACTTTAGGGTTTTCAGGCTCTCTATGGGCCAATTTCGAGTGTGAGGTAGAGGCACAGGTCTTCGCCGAAAATAACCAAGCTTCGGCTCCAGCTGGCCTTTATTTTGCTGAGGGCCTTTGTTTTCTGCAAAGCGGGGACGTGGACTCGGGCCAATGGGCCTGGGTGAAATGGTTGTATCTCAATCCCGAGGCTGAATTGCCCTCTCATGCCCAATCTTGGTCTTCGGTGTATCAGGCGGCTCAAAAAGAGAGCGCGGCCTCTGGCCTGAGCGAGGTGAAAGTTGTTAAAAAACAAAGATTTGGAACGGCGCAGACCCTTTTCTTACTCGAGGTCAACGATCCGCTCGAATTGCTGTATGCCCTCCATTTTCGTGGCCCCGAAGGCGAATTGTTGCTGAGAGCCGCCCCCAAGATGGAGGTGGCGTTGCCGGGCTTGGAGCAAAGTACCCTGGTGGCTTTGGACCGACACGGGCAAAAAATTCGAGAAATTGAGCTCACGCCCGTTATGCCGAAGGCGCGTGGCACGGGCCAAGTAGCTAAAAAGTCGAAGTCATTGATGCCCTGGTGGGCATGGGCGGCCATCGGGGGCGTGACCACCGTGGCGGCTGGCGCAGGCCTATGGTCGTGGTGGGACAGCCGAGACGACATTTATCTCCGGGGCCGGGTGACCGTGGGCGACGCCTCATGACCCACTTGAATTAGCTGTTTTAAAAGGGCAGCTTGCGCCCATGAGAAAAGTTTACCAACCGATTTTGATTGGCCTGTGGGCGCTGATGTTCGTGTGGAGCGGCTGCACCTGCCAACGTGAAGAAAATGTGCTGGCGAAAAAGCGCATGAGCATGCCACCACCGCCCAACCCGGTCTTGGCTTTGGCGAAAGAGACTTTGGATTTTTCCGATCTTTCCACCAATGAAAAAGCAAGAGATCGCATCAATCGGATGACCTACGCAGAGATTCGATCTCGGTTGGGTACGTTTCAAATGCAATCCGAAGGCAACCTGAGTTTTTCTCGTGGGCCCATGAAGATCAAGAGCTACGAAAAAACCCGTCTGTTACAATCCGACGCAGAAAACTTTTCGCTGGTTCAAGAGTCATCTGACAACGATCGCATGCAAGTAATTTACGTGAACGAAGTCTTGTTTCTCAAAAACAAAAATGGCCAATGGCGCACCAGTCGAGACCCGACGGGGGAGCGCTCCGAAATGTTGGGAGATGCGTCTGGGGTATGGCGTTCATTTTATGACCTTTTTGAACATGCACTGGTTTGGGAGCGGGCCGCAGATACTGCATTGGGCGATCGTGACGTGGTCCTCTACGATTTAGAGGTGAGAGACATGGCTTCTGATTTACCACCCATCCCTAAATTTGCTGGCGCCAATGCCGATGCCGGTGTCCCGCGTGATGGCCCCAGGCCGCCCGGAGATGTGGTGCGCCGCATCAGCGATAAAGAAAGCATCAGCCGGTTGAGTAAATGGCGAGAGTTGGCCCGAGCCGAAGGGGGTAAAGGAAAAGTATACATCGATAAAAAAACAGGGGTCATCCTGTCGGTGTCTTTTTCGGGTGATTTGGTGATTGGTGATGATGTGAAGCCTGCCGAACTCAAGGTCAAACTCAGCCTCGATGTGAAAAATGTGGGTGAGCAAAAAGACATTTCGGTACCCAAAGACGCCATCAGTGAGGTTCACCGCAAGAAGTGGCCGGTTAAACCCAGAAAATTTTTAGAAAAGAATGGTTTGGTGGCCCCCCTCCCTGAAACTGAAGGCGACGCGCCGTGACTTCCCCCGCGACACGAAGCTTGGTACGCAGTCGCCGAGATTTGTCGGCGGTGAAGCAAGTGGTGGTGAAGGTGGGCTCTGCCCTGTTGGCCGACCCCGATGCAGACGTATTTGGCTTATTGGCAAAAGACATATTGGCTTTGAGAAACCGGGGCATCCAGGTCATTTTGGTCTCTTCAGGCGCCATTGCTTTGGGATGGAATAAGCTCGGCCTGAAAGAACGCCCCAAATCTTTGCCTTTGTTGCAAGCAGCCGCTGCCACGGGTCAGATGACTTTGATGGGTAAATGGCAAAGTTATTTCGAACATGAACAAATCACTTTGGCGCAGATTCTGCTCACCCACGGTGATATGCGACATCGTAAAAGATACCTTAACGCAAAATCGGCTCTGGAAGCGCTGCTGCAAAAAGGTGCGCTCCCGGTGGTGAACGAAAATGACAGTGTGTCGGTGGAGGAAATTCGTTTTGGCGACAACGATGCATTGGCGGCGGATGTGGCGGGCTTAATGTCTTTTCCGTTGTTGGTTTTGTTGACGCGAGCGGACGGGGTGATGACGGCCCCACCCGACACTCACAAAGATGCCCAGCGAATTTCTGAAATCGCTAACCCCAAGGACGTGGGGGGGATCGAAATGGGGGCTGCCAATTGGTCAGGTACCGGGGGCATGCAAACCAAACTGCTCGCAGCGCAAAATGCGCAACGTCACGGTGCGGCCACCGTGATCGCAGATGGCCGGCAAAGCGGTATTTTAGGGCAGATTTTAGAGGGTGCTGATGTGGGGAGTTTTATCCCTGGTCCCAGCGAAAACCCCGAAAAAGCGCGCAAGCGATGGATCAGCCAAACCCTGCGGCCTCGAGGTGAGTTACAAATAGACTCGGGGGCGCATCGCGCTTTGGGCGGTGGGGCTTCCTTGCTGTTTGCGGGTGTGGTCTCGGTCTCAGGTGATTTTGATGCCGGCGACGCGGTGGATGTTTTTTTGGCGGGAGAATCCACTCCTTTCGCTCGAGGGCTCATTACATTGAACGCGAAGGATGCATCGAGGGTGGCAGGGTCAAAATCTTGGGATGCTCAGAAATCTCAAAACGAACCTTTGCCAGACGAGTTAATCCACCGCGATGATTTGGCATTTTTAGGTTGAGGTCAGGCATGGAGAGTTCGCAAATGGAACAATTGGCATCAGAATATGGGCAACGCGCACAGGCTGCATCACAAAAACTCCGCAGTGTTTCCACCGAAAGCAAAAATGCGGTACTCGCCACGGTGGTGCAAAAGCTTCGCGACCCTCAAATTCGCGAGCGCATCTTAAGTGCCAACGGGGGCGACGTGTCCCAAGCCAAAGCCAATGGTTTGGATGCCGCTTTGGTGGACCGGTTGGTTTTATCCGAAGAGCGGCTGAATGGTTTGGCGGATGCGGTGGAAGTGATTATCGGGCTGGAAGACCCGGTGGGGAAAATCGGAGAAACAAGTGTTCGGCCCAATGGTTTAAAAGTCAGTAAAATGCAGACCCCACTGGGTGTTATTTTCATGATCTATGAGTCACGCCCCAATGTGACCATTGATGCTGCCGCTTTATGCTTGAAGGCTTCCAATGCCGTGTTACTTCGAGGCGGTAAAGAGGCACTGAATTCAAACCGGGTGTTGGCCGAGGTCTTTCGTGAAGCCTTGAGCGAAAATGATTGTCCTGAAGACGCTTTGGTTTTTGTTGATACCCCTGACCGCAACTTGATGCGTGCATTGCTGCAACAAACTGCAACGGTGGATTTGGTGATTCCTCGAGGAGGAACAGGCCTTATTTCGGCGGTGTCTCAGCAGAGCCAAATCCCAGTTTTGCAACATTACCAAGGTATTTGTCATGTATACGTACACCGCGAAGCCAATTTAGAAAACGCCAAGGCCATCGCATTAAACGCAAAAACCCAAAGACCAGGGGTGTGCAATGCCATGGAATGTTTGGTGGTCGATGAGGATGTGGCGGCTGCTTTTCTTCCCGAAGTGAGCACAGCTTTATTAGAGGCTGGCGTGGAATTAAGGGCCTGTGAAATATCGCGCAGTCATTTACCTGCCGACCTGGTGCAACAAGTGAAATCCGCTTCTGAGGCAGATTTTGATACAGAATTTTTATCATTGGTATTGGCCATCAAAACAGTGAAAGGTTTTGACGACGCTATTGATTTCCTCAACCGACATGGAAGTGGTCATACCGAATCAATCATCACCGAAAACCAAGACCGGGCACAGCAATTTTTGGTGCAGGTGGATGCCTCATGTGTGCTGCACAATGCCTCCACCCGCTTTAACGATGGCGGCGAACTCGGCTTGGGGGCTGAGCTTGGGATTTCTACCACCAAACTTCATGCCTACGGTCCCATGGGGCTGAACGAGCTTTGCACAGAAAAGTTCGTGGTTTTGGGTGAAGGCCAAGTGAGAGCGTAGACCATGCAAGAATCTTCTCTCATCGTGGTTCAGAAATATGGTGGTTCTTCCGTTGCTGATACCGGCAAACTCAAGCAAGTGGCCGCGTTGATCAAACAGCGTCGCGACGAAGGGTTTCGCCTTTGTGTGGTGGTTTCCGCCATGGGCCAGACCACCAATGAATTATTGGCCAAAGCCAACGATGTTTCCACCACTTTGCCCCGAAGAGAGCTGGACATGTTGTTGTCCTGTGGCGAGCGGGCCAGCATGGCGTTATTGGCCATGGCACTCGATGACTTGGGCGTGCCCTCCATTAGTTTTACGGGAAGTCAATCCGGCATTATCACCAATGACCAACACTCCAACGCTCGCATTCTTGAGGTGCGGCCGTACCGGGTGCAAGATGAACTGGAGAAAGACAAGGTGGTCATCATCGCGGGCTACCAAGGTGTTTCCTATAAAAAAGAAATCACCACTTTAGGCAGAGGTGGCTCTGACACCACAGCGGTGGCCATGGCGGCCGCCTTGGATGCCCATGCTTGCGAAATCTATTCCGATGTTTCTGGCGTTTTCAGTGCCGACCCCCGGGTGGTGGATAACACGATTCAGTTGGCTGCTTTGTCCCATGAAGAAATGCTGGCCTTATCTCGGGGCGGCGCGCGGGTCTTAAACGCACAAGCTGTAGCCTATGCAAAAGAGAAGAAAATCGCACTCTACGCCAAGAAAACGGGCTCTCCTGAAACTGGCACTTTGATTTCCGGCCTGGAAAAGACCGAATCCAACAAGCGTCAATGGGCTTTTGGTCACCGAGAGACAGTGGTGGGCTATTTGGCGCCGGCCGAATTCAGCTTCTCTCGCGCGTTTGAAAGCATCGAGTCGCTGGAGCTGAATCCGCTTTATTGGGTGAAATCCGGGGGAAAATGGCAGTTTTTATTCGCCCCAGAGGATGCCCATGGGCACGCGCAGCTGGGTTCAGAAGGCTGGGCTTCGGTGAACGACAAAGGCACGCTGACCGCGGTGGCCCACGGGTTGGGACAAGATTTGCAAGCCGTCCGCCAAACCATTGCTTTCGTTGAAGAAAAAACCCAGCCTGATCAGGTGCACGTGACCGAAAATAGCGTTACATTTGTGTTGCCGAGCACGCAGATCCTTCCTATTTTGAAGATCTTACACCATGAATTAACCAACGGATAAACGCATGACCTGTTCCAAACGCTTCGCCCTTATTGTTACCGGTCTGTTCGCGTTTGTTGGTTTCTCCCCCACCGTCCAAGCCGAAAACATGTCTGCAGAGTCGTTCATTCAACCGGATGCAAAAGACCCCAACGCATTCACCATCAAAAAAGAACATCACGGCAAAGGCTTTCCGAAGGATTTTGTCAAAAAGATGGTGCGCGGCAAACTGAGCGATGCCGCTTTAGCGGGACCAGACAGTTTTCCGGTGCGCACGCCCAAATCGCCCGGGGACAACACCATCGTTGGCGATATCTTGGTGGTGGAGGCCAATACCAACCTGGTGAACCAGGACCAAAATGGCACCACCTTTCGGCACGATGGCGCAGGCATGTACTACATTACGCACCGGGTTCTGGCCGAACTGGGTGATAACTACGATTACATTATTTTGTTTAGCACCTTTGAAGACCAAACCGTTGCGGCCTATTACATGCCCCTGCGTAACGACGTCACCGGATTGGGCGAGTGCAACATGCAAACGGGTCAAACCTTCGGCTGTGCCTTTGATAACACACCCAGCATCCTCAATGGCGGCTTGCAGTTGCAGGGTTTTGTCTTCATGAATAGCGTGGCCACGTGGCGTGGTTGGGATGCCAACTACACTGGCCAGGCCAAAGAGGTGGATGACCTTGAGCATGCGGTTTATGCCACATTAGGCCAAGAGGTGGCGCACCGCTGGGGCTCGGGTTTGCGATTTATCGATCCCCGCACGGGCAATTTGAGCACCAAGCTTTTGGGCCGAGATGACAGCCATTGGGCGGCGTACGTGGATGCTGACGCGAGTGTCATGGACGGTTGGGACTGGATTCAAGTGGAAGGCACCGATGACACGTTTGAGGTGATCGACGCCATGAATAAATTTTCAACCCTCGATTTATACACCATGGGGGCTTTGCCGGTCGCTGGTGCACGCCCATTCTTCTTTATCGATAACGCTTGGTTTCTTCGCGCTGGGCAGTTCATTCAGCCGCGCCCGGTAGAGGGCGATGAAGTTTTACGCATGCCCACGCCGGAGTACCTCCGCGGGTTCAATGTGGTGTTGCAAGCCACTGGGGAGCGTGTGGATCTCACCATTCAGGATATTGTGAATGCAGAGGGCAATCGTTGCCCCGATCCAGACCACACGCCCAAAACTTTTAAGCAAGCCTTCGTGTTGCTCACCGAATACGGTCAAGATCTCTCACAGGTCCAGGGCTACATTGCCGAACTCGAAATCATTAGAAAGAACTGGGAGACCTGGTGGCACGATCGGGTGGACAACAAAATCACCATTTGCACGGGCCTTTACGAAGAATGTCAGCACGGTGAAACATCGATCGGCAAAGCCAGTCTCACCGAGTTAGGCGACCAAGACGGCTTTGTGGACATTGGCGAGGACTTTGATGTTGAAATCCCCATCTCCGTCGCAGGGGCCGACGCCAATGATGTGGAAATCGATATCGCGTTTTATGGCAACGGTGCCGACAACCTCTCCTACTATGAAGGGGACAGCGTGTTGGGCTTTTCAAAATTGAACGACGGGGAGACTGGCACAGCCAAGATCGCCTTCAAAGCAGACCCCGCTTACGTGTGTGGTCACTCCACCTTAATCGATGTGACGGTGAGCTCGGCCAACACCCCACCGGTACAAGAGACCTTACGAATTTTCCCAGGGTACCAAACCCTTTTTGAGGCCACTTTTGAGGATGGCGATGATGGTTTTTCGGTGAACGCCGATGGCGCCGATCAGGTGACCGAAGGCGCGCTCAGTTTGGAGCCGGTGTACCTCTCTTGTGAAATGACGGTGCAAACCCCCGAGCGCGATGCATCGCTGGGCGGCGATACCGCCTTCATCACCGGTGCTGCTTCACCATTGGTGGGCTCCACCTCATTGTGGTCGCCAGCCATTTCTTTGGAGGGCGCCGTGGCGCCTGAAATTCGATTTTCTTACTGGTTTGATGGGGCTTCTAACGATGAGCTTAAAGTGTCCATCTCTGAAGATGGGGAAAAATGGTATAAAGCCCTCGAAATCAATGAACCCGACCACCGATGGATTCAAGGTCGCATTCGCATTGAGGAACTGCTGGGTAAAACCCCCGGCGAGATTCAGGTCCGCTTCATCTTTACCAGCAACAGCGGTCTTCTCGAGGGGGGCGTCGATGAATTTCGGGTGTTAAGTTTGGCGGGACAGTGCGGGGGTGGTTTGTGTGCCTGCAGTTCCACCGACCCACGCTCCGCTTGGATCTGGCCCTTCTTGGCTTTGTTGATTTTGGGGCGGGTCTTCTTTCGAAAGTCTAAAGCAAGGCCAGCTGTTCACGGCTGATGGCTTGTTCGGGTACCGCTTCGTTTTCTTCTCTCGTGATTTCAAGCTCTTCTTCGGCGATGCCTTTTTGGTGCCAATCTGAAAGCATGAGTTCCAGATAGACCCAAGGCTCGGCCCGTGGTGGGCGTTTGCCAAATAGGGCCCGGACCCGTCGTTCGAGCAGCACGCCTGAGCGCACTTGTTTCACCAAGGCGAAGGGCAAATGATCTTTGCCATTGCGGAGCCCAAAAAGAGACATGGCCAAAGGTGCGATGACGTCACAGGCCCCTCCGTTTTCGACGATGGTTTTGAGACCATTGAGGACTTGGTTGGGATTGATTTGTGAGAAGGCCAGGGCCAGGCCCAATGCTTTTTCGGGGACAAGGCGAATGTCGATGCCTCCGGTGGGCAAAAGGGTTTCCCAGTCTTGGTTTTGGGCGATGGCCATTTCCACTTGTAAAATGGTGCGGGCGTTGTCGATGGTATCGCTGAGCGTTCCCACTTTGTCATTTTGTAATTGGTTGAGTGCCAGTTCGGCAAAGTGGCTGCCGGCGGCAAATAAATCGGCCAAAGGGGTTTGGGGGTCAGCCAAAATGGTACGGGCGGTGCCCACGTAAAAAGCAATACAGGCCAAGGTTCGGGGATGGCGAGAGATGAGCATGCCCGAATCTAAGACGGCTTCTAAAACTTGGGATTCGCTGTTGTCTACGGCAAAGGACCAGGGCAGGCCTGATGCGAGCAGGTCTGCACGGGGCTCCTTCTCGCCCGCCAAACGGGGGTCATCGCCATTACACAGGTTTTTCCAGGCCTGCCGAAGGATGTTTTTTGCCGCTGGTGCATTGCCGCGCAGGGCGTCCCCGTTTTGAGGGGCCACCAACAGATGCACGCGCATGGCCAGATCATCGATGTATTTTCGCCCTCGCGGTCGGTAGAGCATGGAGTCTAAATTCATGACCGTCCAAGAAGTGAGGGCCCCGTGGAGCCAGCTGGGTTTTTTTGTCACTTCAAAGTGTTGCTGGCACGCGGCTTGTAGGTTGTTGCTGGGCAGCCCTGCCAAAGGCCAAGCCGCTGCATCTCCGAGCCCCAAGCCCAGCATTCCCCCGACCATCGCGTCTATTTTATCCATGTGCGTCCTGCCCTAAGCTTGGGCCAGCCAAGCGATCCATTCCAGATGATGATTTCTCTCAAAAATGTCTAAGGGTTGCAAGCTTTGCAGTTCGTAACCTTGTTGTTCGACCTGATTCAGATCTCGAATGCCACTGGCCATCTCGCAAGACACCATGATGACGTGCCGTGGTTTGAGTGCATCGATGATGTTGCCCACTTGCTTGATGCCTTGGCGAGGCGGATCCATCACCAGCAAATCAATGCCCATAATGTCTGGGAGCAAATCCACCCGGCCGCCATCCACCATGGCTTGCCAAATCTCCATGTTGTCTTGTTGGGGGTGTTTGCCTCTGTTTTCGGCGAGCCAAAAGTAGGCGCGGGGATCACCTTCGATACAAAGCAAGTCTTCAAACCGATCCAGCAACGCAAAAGAAAAATGGCCAGCACCGCTGAACAACTCGATACACGTCTCCAAAGGGCCATCCATGCCATCGAGGATGAGATTCATTTCCTCGAGCAAAGCTTGTCCCCCCCAAAAAGAACTTTGCGTGAAGGTCGCTGGATCGTGCTCGAAAGGGCCGGCGGGATGGGAACCTGCGATGACCCCTTGCAGTCGGCTTTGTCCCAGCGTGTCAATGGTATGCCCTTGTGCATGCAGCAAATGAACCCCCGTACACACCGTGGTGTCTAGCAATGTTTGGCCCAACTGTTTTTGAAGGTCTAAGGGGAGGTCGTGCATGGCCACTGCCACTTGCCCGTCGGGGGCGCAAGCCATTTGGAGTTGCCAACCCTCTTCGAAGGGGCCCCATGTTTGTTGTTTGAGTTCGCTCACAAAGGTTTGGAGGGTTGGGTGCAAAGCGTGGCATTGTTCGAGGGAAATCAAATCGTGGCTTTGAGGGGCAAAAAAACCGAAATCACCTGAAGGGGAGACGTGTAAGGTGGCACGAATTCGGCCGCCATTTTCATGGGGGGTTCGTAACGGTTTGACTTTGGCCAATTGTCCGTCGTCCCATTTGCCCATACGTTTGAGTACGTCCGTGAGCATGTCGGTTTTAATTTGCCTGCGGTGTGAGGGGTCAGCATCGATGAGGTTGCAGCCGCCACAGGCAGGAAAGATCTCACAGTCGCTCGCTTGGCGGTGGGGACTGGCCTTGAGGACTTCGAGCGTTTTGCCGTATTGGGTGCCTTTTTGTTTTTGTTGCACTTTAAAAAGCACTTCTTCGCCCGGCAAGCCGCCGTCTAAAAACACCACGCCGTTTGGAGACCGCAACAAGCGTTTGCCGCCATTCACGACTTTTTCGATGGTGCCTTGCTCTGTTTTTTGACTCATGGTGCTAACAACAGTTTCACTTGGTGGTGGATCATTTGATGGTTTTCGGTGGTGTAGCCGGTTAAGCGTACCAGAAGTTCGCCCGTTTCATCGAGCATGATCGTGGTGGGAAGGGTGCCCACGCCAAAGGTGGTTTGTACATCGCCGTATGGGTCCCAGGCCACTTCGAATTGCGGTCGGATTTGCGCCACAAAACCCAAGGCTTCTTCGGGGTTTTCATCTACGGAAACGGCCAGTACGCCGAGACCTTGGTGCTTGTATTGGCGGTACAGTTGGTCCATGGCAGGCAAGGCTTCTCGGCAGGGCACACACCAAGATGCCCAAAACTCAATGATTTGGAGTTTGACCTTTTTGCGTTCGGGCTTAAAGGGTTGCCCCTCAAAATCGGTGAGCTCGTCCAAAATGTTTTCGGGGTTTTGAGCGGGAGCTGGACGTTTGGTACCGCTCGCGCATCCAGCCAAGCACAAGCCCAGAAAAAGCGTGAGCACCCAACGGTTCATGTGGACTGTAACCCTTGCAGGAGTTTTTGGTGGATTCCGCCGAAGGCGCCGTTTGACATGCACAGCAAAACGGTGTTCGCCGGGGCACTCAGAGCGTGTTCATAGAGCGCATCGATACTTATAAAAACCTCGGTGGTCACGCCACGGTTTTGGATGTCTTGCTGAAGTTGGTTCATGTTCAAGGCTTCATCAGCGGGCAAATCTCTGCCCGGTGGCGCGAGGAGCACCGCGTGGGCCGCATCGAAAGCTTCGGCGTAATCTTGTTGAAAAATGTTGCGGCAAGAGGTGGCCGACCGGGGCTCAAAGAGCGCCCAAATTTGATGATCGGGGTAACGCCGACGCGCGCCTTCGAGGGTGGTGGCCACGGCCGTGGGGTGATGGGCAAAATCATCGATGATCAAACGGCCTTTGGCTTCGCCCACCACTTCCATGCGACGCTTGATGCCTTTGAAGGCCGCAAAGCCTGCCGCGATTTCATCGTGACCCAAACCCAATCCTGCGAGCAGGGCATAGGCGCCCAATGCATTGAGCATGTTGTGCTCGCCAGAGAGTTGGAGTTGCACCGGCCCTTGGTTTTGGGATTGGTACATCACATTGAAACGAATGCCCTGGGCGTTTTCTTCGAAAGCTTCTGCCTGCCAATCGCCAGCGGCACCGTAGGTTTCTTGGCGCGCATGTGCGGGTATGTGATGGGCCAAGGCCATGAGGTGTTCTGAATCGTGGTGCAACACCACGTGGGCTTTTTCGGGCAGGGCTTCAAAGAGCTGTATGAATTGCTGTTGAATCGTTTCAAGGGAATCGTAAATGTCAGCGTGGTCGAACTCCAGTGAAGTGCACAGCAAACTTTTGGGTTTGTAGTGCAAAAACTTGGGCACTTTATCAAAATAGGCGGTGTCGTATTCATCGCCTTCCACCACGAAGGGGGTGGTGTTTTCCATGGCGCCCAGTCGAAAGCTCTCACCAAAATCTTGAGGAATGCCACCGATGAGAAAGCCGGGGTCTTTGCCCGCATGCCACAAGGTGAAGGCGGCCAGGGTAGAGGTGGTGGTTTTACCGTGGGTGCCCGTGATGACCGTGGGGTGCGTTTGGCGTAAAAAGAGTTCATAAAAAGAGGCTGGAAATGAAGTTTGTGGCCAGTCTTGGTCGCGCACAAAGGTGGCCTCGGGATTTTCGCGACGAATGACGTTGCCCACCACCACCAGGTCGGGTTGCGGTTGCAGGTTGTTTTCATCGTAGGGGGTAAACACCGGAATCTTCCAGTCCGCCAGCTTGGTGGACATGGGTGGGTAGGCGTTTTGATCGGAGCCTCGCACGTCGTAACCCGCTTGTTTGAGCAAACCGGCGAAGGCGCCCATGCCGGTGCCCGCGATGCCAATGAGATGAATGCTTTTGAGATCGTTGGGAATCATGATTTACCTGGGAGGAATGCGAAAAACGCCGTTGGTGAGTGCTCTGACTTCGCCGCTGGCATTGCCCATGGTGAAGTCAAACCGTCCGATGAGGTCGTCGGCCTCTTGGCCCAAAATGACCACGTGGCCACCATTGTTCGCGTCGGTGACAAACGCACCGGTGTCGGTGGCATTGCCGCTTTGTTCAGAGCGTTCACCCAAAGGAATACAAATGGGGAAGCTCCCGCCGCTCACGAGATCATCGATGTTGTTGCCATTTTCGTCTTTGGCGATGATGAGGGTGATGGTGCCAAAGGTGATGTCACCATTGCTGCCTCCATTCCAAGTGCCCGGCTCGGATTCGGAAACGCCGGCTTCGGTCCAGCTGGCCAAACCGGTGACCGCTTCTTCTGGGGTGGGCAATGCGCTGCTGAGGCCGCCACAGATCAAGTCGGGTTCTGCTTCGCCGCAGGCCGCGACACCCAGTGCAACCACGAACAAACCGGTCAAAATAATCATTTTATGCATGCAAGGCTCCTGTGATGCCTTTTTGTGGCGCAAGCGGGCCCGAGGGTCAACGAATTTGGCGCTAAATTAGGCATTTAAGATGGTAAATCAGGAGTATTTTAAGGATTTCGGCTTTACGGGCGAAGCGGATCATCGCTATGCTCGATCCGGGAGGATTTCTTATGCCCTGGGCTTGGCCCCTTATCATTGCTCTGCTGGCGCCCTGGACGGCCATGGCCGAACCGGAAAAACCTAAAATGCTTCTGTTGGACCTCAAAGCCACACTCATCGAAGCCGATGCGGTGGGCATCATCACCAACATGATGAGCGCCGAAATGGCCAGTTACGAAGACCATTTTGAGATCATCACCAATGCCGATATGCGGCAAATGGTGGCACTGGAGGCCGAAAAGCAAAGCATGGGCTGCGCTGATGACAGCTCTTGTTTGGCAGAATTGGCAGGGGCCATGGGCGCACGCTTCGTGATGTTTGGCGAGGTGGGCAAGTTGGGTAAAAATATCATTATCACTTTAAATTTATTCGACTCCCAAGAGGCCAAGGCTGCGGGCCGGGTGATCGTGCGCGCCAAATCCTTAGACGAGGTGCCCGATAAAATTCCCCCGGCACTGACCAAACTGGTGAAAAAGTTTGTGCCCCAGACTCCCGTTGCCGCGGCAGTCGTATCACCGCCAAGTTCAACGCCAGCACCCAAAGTGACGAAGGCGCCAGCCGAACCTGTGCCCGCACCCGAACCCAAAGATGAAGCCGATGGTGAAGTGGCTTCGGACTCATCTTTTCCGTGGTTGCCCGTGACAGGTTTGGTGGTGGTGGCCGCTGCCGGTGGCGCTGCGGCCGGTTTGTACGGTTGGCCGGCTTACAGCACCGCGGTTGAGTCTGAAAAAGCGTATCAAGCGGTGCGCGATGACAATTCGCCCCAATCGGTCGCCAACTACGATCAAGCACAAGCCGATCAGCAAGCATTTTTTGCCGGCCCGGTGTACGGCATGGTGGGTGGCGCCGTAGTGGGCTTGGCCGCTGCCAGTTTTGCGTTGTATTTGACGGGAGATGCCTTGTCGCAAGGAGCCGAATAATGCGTTCTTCATGGATGGGTGCGTTGTGCGCCAGTCTTCTTTTTATCTCTGGTTGTTTCTTTGGTGATTTGGGCGAGCGGCCTACTTTAGACCCTAAATATTTGGATGCGGGCGGGGCTGAAGTGGTTGAAGCCCCCGATGCTGGTGTCACCCTTCCCATCGAGGTGTCTGATGCAGGGGATACCGCACCCGCAGGGGCCTTAGATGCCGGGGGTGAGACGCCCTCCGAAGTTGCAGACGGAGGGCCTGGTGTGCCCATGTTGCCAACCGATGCGGGTGGCGAACCCTCTGATGATTGCGCCACCCCGCCGTACGCCCCCCAGGGCGATTGTGATGATGATGGGGTGCCCAATGGCGATGACTGTTATCCCGATGATGGCAATCGAGACCACCGCATATCAGAGGATCAAGATTGCGATGAGGTTCCCGACGAACAAGACAATTGCCCCCAAGAGGCGAACTACTGGCAAACCGATTCAGACAATGACGGCATCGGTGACGTGTGTGACACCTCGAACGACGCAGGGGTTGCCCAGGTGGCCGACGCTGGTCTCCACAGCGGTGCTGATGGCGGCTTGCCTTTAGCGACCCCAGACGCCGGTCATTCGGTTATGGGTGAATGTGGTGATGGTGTGGTTCAGCCCAGTCTTGGCGAAAACTGTGACGATGGCAACACCGTGGATGAAACGGATTGTTTCGAAGCCTCTTGCGAGTTTTGTAGTTCAGACTGCACAGAATGGATCCACTTTTATTGTGGCGATGGCATCGAAACGAGCGCTGAGGCTTGCGATGAAGGCCTCAACAATGGATCAGACACTTGTGATTACGGCCTGCAAACGTGCCAAGTGTGTAAGAGTGACTGCTCAGGACAGGCGCTGGTCACGGGGCGGTATTGTGGCGACGGTGTCCATGACGTGGTTGAAGAAGCTTGCGATGACGGCAACGATGTGGATTTTGATGGTTGTCACCAATGCGAGATTGCGCCGGGTTGTTTGGCTGCCGATCGCACCGCCTTGTATCTTAAAGGGCACGGGCCCACAGAAGATGCGGTTGCCGCCTGTGTGAATCTTGCTGATACCAGCGGCACCCTTTCGTGCATGACCAACAGCTTGCCCGTATCAGCCACCTGCGCCGGTTGTTTTGCCACTTTGGTCAACGGATCAATTGAGGCAGTGTGTGCCTCATGCGGGCCCTCATCCGAGAACCCAGTCGGGAACCCATTTTCTGATGCCTGTTTTGGCTGCCAAAAGAACGCCGGCTTGATTCCCACTTTTGAGGCGTGCACCGGATTGGTTGTAGATGAAACAACGGATGACGATGATATAGACACCTGTTTGTATTTTCCGAATGTGGGAGACGAAGATTCAAATGGTGTGGATGATGCTTGTGAATCGTATTGTGGCGATGGTGACGTAGATTTTTTCGAGGCTTGTGACGATGGCAACACAAGCGACAATGACGGGTGTTCGGCCACTTGCCAATTGGAAGCGGGCTGGGTTTGTGAAGAAGGCGAACCGTGCACGTTAGACACTGATGAAGATGGTATTCCCAATGACAACGGTGGTGTTGCGGACATCTGCCTTGATGGGGAGACCGATAATTGTAGTGACAACTGCCCCAACGTGCCCAACCCCGACCAAGCCGATATCGACAGCGATGGCTACGGTGATGCTTGTGATGACCCATTCTGTGGCAATGGCACAAAGGAACCTGGTGAAGCGTGTGATGACAATAACCTTAGCCCTAATGACGGTTGTTCGGCTACTTGCCTGGTGGAATCAGGTTATACTTGTGTGGGGTCGCCGTCGGTTTGTAGTTTAGAAGAAACCCCGTTAAACTGCGATTACGCCAACAGCAACACCGATGATGCGGAGTGCGTTTACACCGACGACACCACTGACCTCATGTGGCAAGGCTGCCCTGCTGGGCAAACGGGTGAGGATTGTAATGGTACTGCAAATGACATTGGGCAGCCTGATGCTCTAAGTTACTGTCAAAACTTATCATGGGGTGGCTTTGATGACTGGATTGTACCAGATATAAATCAGCTCCGTTCTCTTATCTCCGGATGTTCACAAACAGAAATAGGAGCCAGTAGCACATGTTACATTACTCACGAATGCTCTTATAATATGGAAAATAACTGCACCCAAGGTTGGTGTAGTCGCTGCGCTGATTGGGGCGGTGTGAGAAATGATGGGTGTTATTTGCCAGCCAACTTGCCAGGAACATGCTCGATCTATTGGTCATCTTCGTTGCAATCGGAGTCACGTTCCTTCAACGTTTATTTTTGGGACGCTTTTGTGGATGGTTATGATATTGGGCCAACCCATGTAAGTAGTGTTCGCTGCGTTCGCACTCCAGATATCGATGGCGATACCATACCCACCGATGATGGCGATGAAACGTCTGACCCGTGCACCGGCTATAACACGGAAAACTGCGACGACAACTGCCCCAGTGTAGAAAACCCCGACCAAACCGATACCGATGGCGATGGCGATGGCGATGCTTGTGATGAACCGGTGTGTGGAAATGGTTATGTGGAAACAGGTGAAGCTTGTGATGATGGCCAAGAGTCTGACCTCTGTAATGCAAATTGCACCCAGTCCGTTTGTGGGGATGGCATCGTCAATGTCTCTGCGGGTGAAACCTGTGATGACGGTTCGGATAACAGCATGACGGTCCCCGACAGTTGCCGCAGTAATTGTGTGGCGGCCACCTGTGGTGACCAGGTCACGGATACAGGTGAAGGTTGTGATGATGGCAATGACAATGATGATGATGGTTGCACCTCGTCTTGTGTGCTGACAGAGGGTTGGGATTGCAGCAGCGGAACGTGCGTGACTTCTTGTGGAGATGGGCTGATCGCGGGCAATGAGGCCTGCGATGACGGCGACACCCTTAACAACGACGGGTGTTCGGCCACTTGCGAGGTGGAGAGCGGTTATGAATGTGCGGGGACGCCGTCGGTTTGTTCCCAGTCGAACGTCAGTACGCTGTGCACCGACGGTGTGGTGTCTGAATACAACGGCAAAGAATATCATTTTTGCCCCAACGCCACCAATCGCGAAACGGCCCAAGCCACTTGTGAAGCGGGTGGGGCCTTAATGGTAAAAATCGATGACCTGGAAACCAATCAGGCCGTTTGGGACGGCATCGGAGATCTGCCACCCTCAGGCTCCACCTCTGGCGAACACCTGTATTGGCTTGGCCTCTCCAGGAAAAGCGACAACACATGGGGCGAATGGGAAGATGGCGAGGCGCTTGGCGGCTACTTCCCTTACTCCGCTGGGGGCGCCAACTTTTTTAATACATCGCGCGGTTGTGCGGTGATTAATGGCACCGATGACGCGACCTACGGCGGGACTTGGCACGCAAAACCGTGTGCCGATTCCTACGGATATATTTGCGAAAAGCCAGCGGCCGAAGAACCGGTTTGTGGGAACGGGACGGTGGAAACGAGTGAAAACTGCGATGAGGGTGAAAATAACAGCTGTGATTGCGCTTATGCAGCAGACGAAGCAAATTCACAATGCGGAGACCTGTGTTGCAACTGCACGCTCACACCAGGCAGGCCCCACTATTGCGGTGACTACTTCGTTGACGAAAATGAAGAATGCGACCAAGGACCAAATAATAGCGATACCATTATGAACCGATGCCGAACAAATTGCACATCTGCGCGTTGTGGGGATGGAGTGATCGATTCTGGGGAGAACTGTGACGACGGCAATGTTTTAGAGCAAGACGGTTGTTCTGCCGCTTGCCAGGTTGAACAAGGTTGGACTTGCGACAATGATGGGTGTTCGCCAATTTGCGGTGATGGTTTGGTTACCGGCGCAGAAGAGTGTGACCCGGGTGGCAGCGAAACAACGGTTTGTGATGTGGATTGCACCGCCGCCCAATGTGGCGATGGCACCTTAAACAACACAGCGGGTGAAGGTTGTGATGATGGCAATGACAATGATGATGATGGTTGCACCTCGTCTTGTGAGCTTACAGATGGCTGGGATTGCAGCAGCGGAACGTGCGTGACCGTTTGTGGAGATGGGCTGATCGCGGGCGATGAAGCTTGTGATGATATGGCCAATGAGAACGGCGATGGTTGCTCCGCGACTTGCGAAGTGGAATCGGGTTATACTTGTGTGGGGTCGCCATCGACATGCAGTTTGCAAGAAACCGCGTTAAACTGCGATTACGCCAACAGCAACACCGATGATGCGGAGTGCATTTACACTGACAACACCACTGACCTCATGTGGCAAGGCTGCCCTGCTGGGCAAACAGGTGAGAATTGCGCTGGGGACCCGGCTGAATTCAATCACGCCAATGCCATGACTTATTGCGAGGACCTGACATGGGGTGGTTTTGATGATTGGGCACTCCCGAATATAGATGAGGTAAGAACATTAATTACAAACTGCGAGGCAACGGCCAGTAACGGTACTTGTGAGATTAATGATAGTTGCTCATTGAGTGGTAGTGGGGGCAACAATTGTACCACCAGTGCATGCCCAGGCTGCGATTCCGCAGGGAATGATGATCGTGCTGATGGTTTTTACCTTCCTTTTGATTTTTCTGGTACTTATGGAGTTGATTCCGATGACTTGGTTTTATGGTCTTCGTCACTTTACCAGGATGGTGCTTTTGCGTCCCGCTTTAAACTAGGCAACGTAGGGAAACACAGTAGTGGAAATATGTTCCAAGCACTTTGCGTCCGCGATCCAGATATCGATGGCGATACCATACCCACCGATGATGGCGATGAAACGTCTGATCCGTGTGCCGGTGGTGACACTGAAAACTGCGATGACAACTGCCCCAACGATGCCAACGCTGACCAAGCCGATGCCGATAATGATGGGATTGGGGATGTTTGTGAACCTGCCGTTTGTGATAATGGCAATGTCCTTTATTTTGCAGGTAACGAATACCATTTTTGTCCGAGCCCTACTACTCGAGAGAGTGCAAAGCAAGTTTGTGAAACGGGTGGCGCATCCTTAGTGAAAATTGAGAGTACCGAGGAAAACAACTGGTTACTGCAAAACGCGGTAGCACAAGCTCCTCTTGATGGTGCCGAAAATCTACGATGGATTGGTCTCACTCGTAGTGACGACGATTCCTGGGGAGTTTGGGATGATGGTTCATCCCTCGGAGACTTTAATCTAACTTGTTGCGGCTCAGATCTCAATGACCTGACCCGACAATGCATGAGTATGATTGCTTTTACAGACGCGTATGAAGGCTATTGGGGCGCGAAAATTTGTTCACTGACTTCACCTTATATTTGCGAAAAACAACTATAATGAAAGTCAACATCTCGATGCGCAGTCCTTTCCCTCTCTTATTGGCAACATGCTTAATCCTTGTTCTCACGAGTCTATCATTTGCCTCAACGAAAAAACCCACGCCCGCACCCGTTCAAGCCAAAACCCAAAAACCGACCCCCACAAAAACCTTTCAAGTCAAAGCCAAGTTTCTCGAGTTCTCATTGGGCGATGCCAGCCATTTTTCCTTTACCACCG
>MDTD01140285.1_pt1 | contig 20625 bp, 18 predicted proteins | sample 811221 | NCBI WGS metagenome assembly MDTD01 (sample SAMN05326646, study PRJNA326480) | marine metagenome | isolation source: seawater | place: Pacific Ocean: South West | collected 2011
ATCGACAAAGAAAACACAACTGTTGTTGATGGTGCTGGTGCAAAAGCTGATGTTGATGCAAGAGTTGCAACAATTAGAAAGCAAATTGAAGAAACTTCTTCTGACTATGACAGAGAAAAGCTTCAAGAAAGACTAGCTAAGCTTGTTGGTGGTGTAGCTGTTATTAATGTTGGTGCTCCAACAGAAACAGAAATGAAAGAAAAGAAAGACAGAGTTGAAGATGCTCTTAACGCCACTCGTGCAGCTGTTGAAGAAGGTATTGTTGTTGGTGGTGGTGCAGCTCTAATCCACGCAACTAAAGCTCTTGACAGTGTTAAGGCAGAAGGTGAGGAGCAAGCATTTGGTGTTAAGATTATCAGAAGAGCTCTTGAAGAGCCTCTAAGACAAATCTCTTCTAATGCTGGTTTCGAAGCTTCAGTTGTTGTAAACGAAGTTAGATTGAGCAAGAGCAAGTCTTACGGATATAACGCTAGAGAAGATAAGTACGAAGATCTTGTTAAAGCAGGTATCATTGATCCTACAAAAGTTGTTCGTTCAGCTCTTCAAAACGCAGCTTCTGTTTCAGGCTTAATGCTTACAACTGAAACAATGATTGCAGACCTTCCAAAAGATGAGCCAGCTGGAATGCCAGGCGCCCCAGGAATGGGAGGAATGGGAGGAATGGGTGGTGGAATGCCAATGATGTAAAAAGGCATTCATTCACTTTATTTTTTTTAAATAACGAGGGAGGCTTTAGAGCCTCCCTTTTTTTTAACTTAATTTTTAAGCTTGAAAACTTAAGATGAAAAAAAGTCAAAAAAGATTTTTTGTTGTGATTGGCAAAAGACCAATAAGAGGTTTTTCTAAGACTAGGCTCGCGAAAGAGCTGGGTGAAGAGAGGTCTTTTTGTTTGTATGATGCTTTTATTAAAGATTTCTTTAAAAACTTAGAATTGATTCAAAGGACGGGAGGTTTCTTGAAAAGAAACCTAGGAAATATTGAGTTGTTTGTTACCCCTTCTGAAAAACAATCCATCGCCTATTTTGAAGATATTTTAACTAAACTAGATTTAGATCATTTTAGAATTAGGTTTCAGGTTAAAAAGAAATTTTTTGAGAGGTTAAAGCTTGTTTTCAAAGAAATTAACCTCGAAAATGACAGTTCTTTTATCCACCTAACAGGAACAGATATTCCAGACTTCCCGTTTCATTTTTTAGATCAACGTTTTTTTCATGATTTACAAACTGAGGATGTTATTATTGGCCCAGATGATGATGGTGGCTTTTACTATTTAGGGATGAACTCTAAATTTTATGACCTCTTTGAAAATATTGATAGCCTAGTTTTAGATAATGAAAGTGTTTCTCAGGTCTTGATAAACCAATGTAAAAAGATTGGTTTAAGAGTGAGATTAATGGAGAAGTGGTCGGATATTGATACTTTATTGGATTTAAAAAAGTGTATAAAAAGAGGGAATAACCATAAAATCGAAAATACATTGAGAGTCTGTAAAGATAAGGGAATAAATTTATAGGCTGTTTATTTCAATAAATATTTTCACTTTGTTGACGAAAGGAAAAGAGTGTTTTTGTTTAATAAGGTGGAAAAAATATGCTACCCTCAGCTATTCTTTATCTAAGATTGAGTAAAAATATACCAAGTTTCTACTTCCCCCTAAGTCAAAAGCTTTCTGATTTTAGTCTGAAACTAGTTCCTGTTAATGCTCAGGATATAGGAGTTTATGCAAGAAAAGAGAAAAGGGTTATTTTTTCCTTTGTTAAAGACTTAAAAAGTTTAGACAGGTTAACTAAGCAAAGAAACCTTTATTTAGATTACTATTTGAAAAATAAGAAGGTTTTCTTAATGGATATGAACTCATTTGGTAGTTTAAAAATGAGTAAAAATTACCTCAAAGAGGAAGTATATGGGCATATTCCTTTGCCACTAGAGGTTGGCGACCTGGTCAATAGTTTAGTTAAAGCTTATAAAAAATTTTACGGAGTTAACTAGGAATACCATTAGTTGTATAAAGAAATTTTATCCATCTATTTTTTGATGAATTTAACTTTGGGGACGTTCTGGTGAAAAGTCATCTGTCTGAAGATCAACAAAAAGTTTTGGTAATTCTTAAGCTCGATGCAAAGCATGTTTTTGAAAGGATAAAGAATAGGATGGACGAATATTTAAGAACTTTTGCAGTAAAAAGAACAAGAGTCCATTTTAAGGATATTTTTTCAAATCGTTATGAACAAGTTAATGTTGATGACTTAAAGGAGTGCTCCGAAGAGGTGATTATAGCTTTAGATAAATATTACTCAAAAGTGGATGATTTATTCTGGTACTTAAATCACACCGAAGATCTACCTAATTTTGTGCGAGATAAATTGAACCAAGGCGTAAGAGAACTAGAGGGGATCCTTCAAATATTAAATGTTCATATAGACGCTCAATTAAGGGTTGAAGCTGGAGAGTGAATCTTATTCCATTCTAATAAATTACCCAAATTATCTTTATACTGATAATAATGAAATTGATCATTTTTAAGTTATTATTCATTTACTTTTCCCCTCTGCTTTTAGTTGATTCTCCGGCCACTCCTTCAGAGGGTCTTTTTTCGGGTAGAATTTCGACGCTTAATGTTGCCGCTGGTTTGATTAAGGTGAAGGTTGATTTTTCAAATATTAGATATCTCAATAAAAAGGATCAGGTAACTTTTTGGGATCAAAGCGTAAAGTTGGATAAATGTCGAGGGTTCATTTTGGGAAAAACTAATGAATACCTATTGATCAAAATATCAACATTTAAGCTTTGCGCAAAGTTGGCATACGTTAAGGAGGGAGCCTATTTAAAGTTTTTTAGTCAGGATTTAGTTAATAATCTTAAAATGGGAAGAGAGCTGGTTGCTATTTTAAAAAAAAAGAGGTTAGCCCTTCTTAATAAGGTGAAAAAAAGTAAAAAAGAAGTGGACAGCTATATAGAGAAGGTGGACGCATTAAATGGTAGGTATAGTGCGTTAAGTCTTAAGTTGCAGAGAGAGTGGAAGAGAGAGCTTTCACAATTGGAGGAAGATAGAATTAATTCTCTTCGTATTTATAAAAACTCCCTCTCTAGTTTGGAGGATGTTGAATTTAAAATGGAGCGTTATAAGGTTGAAGATGAAAACCTTAAGATTGATAGATGGTCTCTTGATAATCGCCTGTTTTATAAAAAATAAATTGATGACCCAGAAGAATTCCTCAACGTAAAAATAAGAAAAATTAATTTATTACCCTTTATGTTTTACTTGGTTTCCTCTAGTATGGTGATAATTTTTGTCAAGTATGAAATTCCAAGTGAATAGAAAGGAGTTCTTATGCATAGCGTATTAAGCGGGGCGGTATCGAGAAAGTCGCTCATTGCCCTTTTAGCATTTTGTTGTTTCTCTTTAGTTGGATGCCTAAAAAAGGAAAAGGCTTCTAACAAAGACGGATCTAAAGCTAACTCAAAGTCAGGTGTTTTTAAGATAAACTTAGGCCAGCAACCAACAACCTTAAATGCTCTTAGCTCAACAGGATATTATGCGAGTCAGGTCCAAAGTTATATTTTGGAAAGCTTGCTTGAAAGAGATATCGAGTCTTATGGCTGGAAACCTTCCCTTGCGACTAAGTGGGAAGTTTCTAAAGATGGTCTTAATTATACCTTCACCATAAGAGAAGGTGTTAAGTGGCATGATGGGAAGCCTCTAACGATAGAGGATGTAAAGTTTAGTTTTGATGCCATTATGGATAAAGAAAATAGATGGAAAACAGCTCATTCCAAGCCTTATTATGAGAATATTGGAGAAGCCAAAATTCTTGATAAAACAAGAATTCGTTTCACTGCAAAGAAAAAGTATTTTAGAAACTTCGATGTTGTTGCAGGTTTAACAATCATTCCTAAGCACCTTTATGAAGATACAAGCAAAGAAAATATTAAAAGGTTGAATAAAACTTTGGTTGGAACCGGAGCTTATACTCTTAATGAGTTTAACCGCGGTAAAAATATTATTCTTAAGGCTAATAAAAGTTGGTGGGGTAAGGGCGATAAAAGCCAAAAAGGAACCAATAACTTTTCCAAAATACTACTTAGATTCATCCAAGATGACAGTGTTTCCCTTATTCGCGCTGAAAAGGGAGATATTGATTTTCTTGGTTTAACTTCGGAACAATATGTTGTTAAGACTAGTGGTAAAAAATGGGGAAAAGAAGTTTTCAAGGTTAAGTATCAAAATAAAAGTCCTAAGGGATATGGTTTTATAGGTTGGAACCTTAGAAACCCTATGTTTCAATCCAAGAAAACAAGAGTTGCCCTCTATCACTTGATCAACAGAGATCTAATGATAGAGAAATTTCGATATGGAATGAGTTTGCCAGCAACAGGTCCTCAATATCAGCAAAGTATTTATGCTGACCCTACAATTAAAGCCATTTCTTTCGACCCAAAGCTTGCTTTGAAGCTTCTAAAAGAAGATGGCTGGAAAGATGATTCAGAAGATTCAATTCTTTATAAAATAATTGATGGAAAAAAAGTTCCTTTTAGTTTCACAATTCTTGAACCAAGAAAGGAGTTTGTTAAATACCTCACTGTATTTAAAGAGGATGCAAAGAAAGCTGGTATTGATGTAAAAATTCAGTTTTCTGAGTGGACAACTTTCATTAAGTTGCTTGATGAAAGAAAGTTTGAGGCAGTCCGTTTAGGGTGGAGCGGCGGAGCAGTCGAGTGGGACCCAAAGCAAATTTGGCACTCTTCTTTTGCTAAAGCAGGGTCAAACTTTATTGGCTATAAGAACTTAGAGGTTGATCAGCTTATTGATCAAGCAAGAGAGACTTTGGATCAAGAAAAAAGGCAAAAAATGTTAAGAAAGGTTTACAGGATGATTGCTGAAGATGCTCCTTATGCCTTTTTATTTAACGAGAAATATGGTTTCTATGCTTACAGAGACAGAGTAGGTAGAAAGAAGGACACCTATACCTTTGGTATAGGTACAAGTTATTGGTGGATTAAGAAGTAATAGGGAGACCTAAAATTGTATACCTATATTTTAAGGCGACTGCTTACAATGATACCGACCCTTTTTGGAGTGACATTGGTGGTATTTTTTATCATTAATCTTGCTCCAGGTGGTCCTGTTGAAAAAAAGATCCAAGAACTCCGTTTTGGAGGGATGGGTCAAGTAGCGGGAGCTGGAACTGGTACAGGCTCTGAAGGAGGCGACACTGGTATTTCTAAAGAGGTCATTGAGGCTTTAAAGAAGCAGTATGGCTTTGATAAACCGATTTATGTAAGATACTGGATTTGGCTAAAAAATCTAGCGCGTTTGGATTTCGGCGAAAGTTTCACCTATGAGGAGCCTGTTTTAGATGTTGTCGCTTCTAAGTTTCCTGTGTCCCTTCAGTTTGGAATTATTTCTTTTATTCTTACCTACCTGGTCTGCATTCCCCTGGGGGTCATAAAGGCAATCAAACATGGAACGAAGTTCGATTTAGTAACCACGGTTTTTCTTACCGTCCTTTACTCGATACCTGGTTTTATGCTTGCGGTTCTTCTTATTGTTTACTTTGCGGGAGGCTCCTTTTTCGAGTGGTTCCCTGTTGGTGAACTTTACTCTGATAACTACGATGATTTTACAACATTTGGTAAGTTTGTTGATCGGTTGCATCACTTCGTTTTACCAATTATTTGTTACATGATCGGAAGTTTTACTGTTTTAACTATGTTGATGAAAAACTCAATTTTAGATGAAATAAAAAAGGATTATATCCGTACTGCTAGAGCGAAAGGTTTGTCTGAGAAGGTTGTTCATCTAAAGCATTGTTTAAGAAATGCTTTAATCCCTATTGTTACAGGTTTGGCTGACTTTCTGACTGTCTTTTTTGCTGGCTCTTTGCTTTTAGAGCTAATTTTTAACTTAGATGGTATGGGTCTTTTAGGTTACAAAGCCGTCTTGGAGAGAGATTATAATGTAGTCATGGGCCTTATCTTTGTGCAAAGTGTTCTGATGCTCGTTGGTAGGCTAATTAGTGATCTTATTTACGTTGTTGTTGATCCTAGGATTGATTTCTCATGATTGAAAAATTTATAAAAAACGAATTGAGTCTAAAACGTTGGCGAAGTTTTAAAAGAAGAAGGCTCGCCGTTGTATCATGCATTATCTTTTTGATAATGCTGGTTGCAACTTTTATTTCACCTTTTTTGGCGAATAGTAAGCCTATTTTAATGAAGTACAAGGGCACCTATTATTTTCCAGTTGTTAAAGATTATCATCCAAGGAACTTTGGAATTACAGATATCCTTTCGGTGGATTACAGAAGGATAAAGTTGGGTGAAGATGATTTTTCTGTTTGGCCAATCATCAAATGGAATCCTAATGAAAGTAACCAAAATGTTGCTAATTATCCTTCGCCTCCCTCAGATATCAACCTTCTAGGAACTGATGATAGAGGAAGAGATGTTTTAACGAGGCTTTTGTATGGGTTTAAATACAGTATAATTTATGCCTTTGTCGTCTGGTTAATTACAACAGTTCTAGGTGCTATCGTCGGTGCGATCATGGGATTTTTTGGGGGTAAGATAGACTTCTTAGGCCAAAGAATTATAGAGATTCTTCAAACCATGCCTCAATTTTTTATTTTGCTGACTTTAATTGCGATTTACAAACCAAACCTTCCTCTTCTTATTTTCGTATCTTGCTTTCTGGGTTGGATACCAATGAGTTACTATATCAGGGCTGAGTTTTTAAAGAATAGGAAGAGAGACTTTGTAGAAGCTGCTAAGTCTCTTGGGGCATCAACTCCTTCAATTCTTTTTAAGCATATACTGCCTAACTCTTTGACACCACTTATCACCTTTGCACCTTTTATCATTGCAGGGAACATTTCTGCTTTGGCAGGACTTGATTATCTTGGGTTTGGTCTTCCTGTTCCAACGCCAAGTTGGGGAGAGCTTTTAAACCAAGCTCAGAAAAACTTTACGACAGCTTGGTGGTTAGCTTTCTATCCTTCACTTGCTTTATTCTCAACTTTGTTTTTATTGAGTATTATTGGAAGTGGAGTAAGAGATGCGATAGACCCCAATGCTTAAAAATTAGGGCCATTTTTTGTTAAAATATTTTTCAGAATAAATGAGCCTTTTATTTTAAAAGGCTCATTATAAGTCCTATAGCACCTCCAAAGACGCCGCCCCATACGACTAGCCATCCTAGGTGTTTTTTGATCATTTCCTGAATGATTGTTTTTACCATTTCAGGAGTGAGTTCATCCAACCTTTTTTGGACAATAACTTCAACCTTTTGAATAATTTCCTCTTTAATATCATTAGACTTTTCTGTGGACTTTAGGCTTTCTTTAAATTCCTCAGTTTGGATATAGTCATGGAGAGTATTTTTCATTTTTTCAGTAAATGGCCCTCGCATTGGCTCAAGAGCACCTGTTCCTCCAACCATCATAAGCATAGGGGCAAAGGAGGATTGTTCAATAGTTTCAATGAGTCCATCAAAAAACTTTTTGTAATCTAGGCTATCTAAGAGGTTCGTCAGGTCAAGTTTGTCTAGAAGGCTTTCCTCTTTATCCGCAAAAAACTTTTTAATATTTGCTCGAGTAAAGAATTGACCCATTATGAGAGAGTGTATTCCTTCTTTAAACTCCTTAAACCTTGAAGGTATAACTCCTGAGCCATAAAGCCCTGGAACTTTCTCAAATAACATGTGGATAGCTAGCCAATTCGTTATTGCTCCGGAAAGAGCAAAGTAACCAATTGATAGGATTTGCTCCTTATAGATAGGGCTGTAATGACCTAAAAAGATGACCATTAAAGATATAAAATTAGTAAGAGAGCTCTTGTTCATAGGTGGATTCTCCTTCTTTAATAAGATAATGGGGTTAGTTTGACTGTTGTTGTTTTAATTTCACCATTTCTTAAAAATGTTACTTCAATGGTGTCACCAACTTTATAATTATCTAAAATATGATAAATGTCGTTGTATGAATTGGTTTCCTTGCCATTTATTTTCAAAATGATATCGCCCAAATAACGTTTTCCGTAAGCATCTTGTCTGACTCCCCTTAGACCAGCTTTTTCGGCAGCGCCATTTTCTTGAGTGTATAAAACAATTAAACCTTTCCTTTTTCCTGTATAGTTTTCTTCAATTCCAATGCCTAAGCCTGGTCTTATGACTTTACCGTATTTTATGAGCTGAGGAACAACTCTTTTGATCGTATCTACTGGAACTGCAAAGCCTAGTCCTGCGCTTGCTCCACTTGTGCTAACAATGCTTGTGTTCATTCCAATAAGTTGACCGGCTGAGTTTAGAAGAGGACCACCGGAGTTTCCTGGATTGATTGAGGCATCTGTTTGAATAACGCCTTTAATTGTTACCCCCCCAAATCCTTCAATAACACGTTTAAGTGCAGAGATAATTCCAGAGGTCATTGTATGATCTAAGCCGTAGGGGCTCCCAATGGCCAGGGTTTTTTGCCCTACTAAGAGGTTGTTTGAAGAACCTATTTGAACAGGTTTTAAAGAGGTGGGCATGTCGACAAGTTTTAAAATAGCAATATCTTTATTTGGTTCAGCTCCGATAATTTTAGCTTTGTATTGTTTTTTATCTTTGTGAAAAGAAACAAGAAAGGAGTTTCCTCCTGAAACAACGTGACTATTTGTCACAATGTGTCCATCGCTATCCCAAACAAAACCAGAGCCAATTCCACCCTTTCTTTCTTGAGTTCTGCCAAATGGCCAAGAAGCCCTGCCTATTTTGACGTTTGTAATGTTTACCACAGAGTGAACTGAGGTTCTAAAAATATTTATTGTATTTTTTTCGTTTTCCAATAAAAGCTGGTTATCATTTAATTTAGAACTCCCTTTAAAGTTTAGTGAAAGAGAGAGTGCCACTAAAATAATGATAAAATAATATTTATTTAATTTTTTCACAAAACAACTCCTACGGTTTTAAGAGTGGATTTAATTAAAAAAGTAGACCTTCCCACGTGGCCCAAGTGATAAGGTTATAATATATTTCAGGTACAACTTTTCAAGGATTCTTAGGTGGAAATTAAAGTTTTTAACAGGGAAAAAGATTGTTTTCAATTAGAAAAGGTTTACGGTGAAAAAGCCATTAAGTGGTTGTATGGAACAACTCCTGGTCTTATGATCAGTAAGTTTTTGAGTGGCCCTAATTTGAGCAAAATATACGGTGCTGTTCAAAATAGCTCACTTTTGAGTCAGCATAAAATTAACAAATTTATTAAGGATTTTGATATCCAAATGTGTGAATTCCAACTGGAGGAGGGCTGCTCTAAAGACCAGCCCTTTTCGAGCTTTAATAATTTTTTTGTGAGGAAGTTTAAAGAGGGTGAGAGATCTTTTCCCGAGGACTCCTCTGAGATGGGTGCTTTTGCCGAGGGGCGTTATCTTGGCTATAAATCTGTGGGTCCTCATGTAAAGTTGCCGGTAAAGGGAAAGTTTTTAGACCCTGAGAAGATTGTTTCCAACGAAAAGTGGAGTAAAGAGTTTTTAGATGGCCCTCTTTTAATTGGAAGGCTTTGCCCTTCTGATTATCATCGGTTTCATTTTCCAGACGAGGGAGAGGTTTTAGACTTCTATAAAGTGCATGGTGCTTTAGACTCTGTGAACCCTGTAGCACTTAAGAAGAAGAATGATATTTTCCTTAAAAATGAAAGGCATGTCACAATCCTCGAAACTAAGAACTTTGGAAGAATTGCCTATGTAGAGGTCGGAGCGATGATGGTTGGGAAAATTGTTCAGACCTATGAGAAAACAAACTTTATGAGGGGTCAAGAAAAAGGGTACTTCTTATTTGGTGGATCGACGGTGATTGTTCTTGGACAAAAAGGAGCATGGGAACCTTCTCAAGATATACAAAAATGGACGTCGAAAGGTTTAGAGGTTTTTTTAAAACTAGGTTCAAGTGTTGGGAAAAGTTAAGAGATTTACTCAAGATAGTTAAGCTTCTTTTATGAATTCAGGAAAAATTTACGACTAAAATCAAAAAATGATTTTTGATATAATTTTGTGAACCGACTAAAAACTGATTAAATTCTGTACCCAGGCGGCACCCAATGTACAAATTTCTAGTGGTAGATGACGAGGAAGACATAAGAGAGATTATACAGATGTCTCTTGAAGAAGAGTTTGATTGCGAAATAGATATAGCCGAAGATGGCCTAGATGCCTTTCTTAAAGCGAAAGAAAATTTTTATGATTTGATGACGGTCGACTTTGCAATGCCTTATTTAAATGGAGTTGACTTTGTTGAAGCACTAAAAAATAAAGAAAATAAGTGTAAGAAGTCTGGAATTTTAATGATTTCTGGAAGAATAGATGAAGTAGATAATTATGGAAATCTTCTATTCTTTGAAAAGCCTTTTAATATTAGGAAAATTGTCTCTTTTGCAAAATATCTCCTAAAAAAGTAAGGACAAAATGTAACTTTAGTTAAAAGAAACAAAAAGTTAACTAAAGTTCATCACTGCTCATTTTTGTACCTTCGAAATTTCAAATACTTATATTTTATTTTTTTGGCATTGATATTGCTTCCTTAATGATAAACATGACTTTTAAGGAGGTTTATAAAGATGTCATTGCAAATGTGGGTAATTGATAAATATATTCGCTCAACTGGATTTAAAACTCTAAAAGAAATCTCTAAGGATACTGGAATCCAACTAACAAGAGTCTTTAGAATACTTCATGGGAAGGAAATGAAGTTAAAAGAGTTCGAGATCTTTCAAAAAAAATCTCTTTTTAACCTCGATAAAACTTTGAAAATAGTATCCTTAGCAAACGAATGCGCTTTTAAGTTAGATGAGGAAAAAATATTAGAGATTACTAATTTTATGAAAAGAACCATAAAAATTTCAGAATTGAAAAAAATAAATTAAATTATTTAAAGGAAAGTAAAAATGAGTTTAGTTCTCTTAGAAAGAGTTGCTTTGGAAGCGCTCTACTATGGTAAAAAAAATATTGAATCTTTATCTAAAGAAAGTTTAATTAATAAAAAAATATTAGAAAAAATTATTAATCGTTTTTTAAAAGAGGATGTATTGTCAAAAAATGAAGCTTTACTTGGGATTGAATATAAAAAAGAAAAAAAAGCCTTTTTAGAGATCAAAAAAATTGAAAATATAAAAAGTGAAATAAAGGAACTCTTTGAATATTTTATCAATATTTATTTAATAAAAAGAGATAATCTTCAATTTGGTTTGAAAAAGGTATGGCTAAAAAAAGAGGAGCAGAATATTTTAGAGCATCACCTTTACCAAATAGATGAGCTTTTAAAAAAGGTAGAGAGGCAGAATCTAATTGCTGAAACTAAAGATTACATATCCATGAAAAAAGTTTTCTTTTGGGGTTATTGTGATTATCGTGATTTAATTAGGGAAGCTTTAAAAAACTAGGAACGTTAATGATAGAGTTAGATGGAGTAATTGTTGGGGGTGGGATACTAGGAATGTTGATTGGATTGGAAGTAGAAATGGCATTTCCGGGATTAGATTTTGCCATTTTGGAAAAAGAGAGGTTTGTAGGGGAACATTCTTCGAGTAGGAACAGTGGTGTTCTCCATGCTGGTATTTATTATCCTTTTCATTCACTTAAAAAAAAGTTTTGCATAGAAGGAAATAGGTTATGGTATAAAATGGGAGAAGAAATTGATATTGATGTTAAAAAGTGTGGAAAATATTTAATTGCAATTAATGAAGATGAGATACCTTTTTTAGAAAAAATTTTTAATCAGGCTAAAGAAAATAATATAAAAAATATATCTTGGGTAAAAAAAAATGAAATAGAGAAATTAAGAAAAATAATAAATGTTAAGAAGGCTTTCTTTTCTAAGGAAACAGGCGTAATTGATCTTGGTCAAGTAATAAAAGAGGTAGAAAAACGTGTTTTTAAGAAAAGGATACCACTTTTAAAAGAGCATGAGGTCTTGGATATTAGAAGAGGTAAAAACAATATTATAGTTGAAACAAAAGATGAAGTCATCGAGACAAAGTTTTTGATTAATGCTTGTGGTTTAGATTCTGTTAAAATTAGAAAAAAGATAGGCCTAGATGACATAGAAGAATATTTTGTAAAAGGTTATTATTTAAAATATTCAGGTAAAATCCCATGCCCATCATTAATTTATCCTATTCCCGATAAGAACTTAAAAGGATTAGGGATTCATACAAGTTTTGATTCAGACGGAAGTATTCGATTCGGTCCTAACTCATTTGAAGTAAATAAGATAGAATACGAAATGAAAGACGATGATATTACAAAAAAAATGATAGAAACTATTTCTAAAATTTATAAACATATTGACGAGAAAAAGCTTCATCTAGACTATTCTGGTATACGCTCTAAAATAAAAAAGAATGGACAGTACTACGATGATTTTTGGATAAAGGGGCCAAAGGATCTTGGGATACCTGGCTATTTTGAGTTATGTGGAATTGAATCACCTGGATTTACAGCGTCACCAGCAATTTCAAAGTTTCTTGTTCGTAAACTTATGAATGAATGTTTAAGCTTTTAGTTTGTTTATCAAAGCCATATGTATCGAGCATGAGTTCTAATAGGATGCAAAGGCTTTGAGGAATTTTATTGGAGTTGAACTCTACAATACAAGAAATATATTGAATTATATCTTTTAAGCAACCGTGAGAGTTTCTTTTACTTAACCATATTGAAAGGTACTCAATGGCTTCGAGCCACTCATTATAAGGATAGCCTGATTTTGAGACAGAATCTTTGAGAAGAGATAGAATGCTTTTATTTTGAGGGTTAGATTGATGAAAAATAAAAATCATTTTTATCATTAAGCAAAATTGTTTAATGTTTTTACTAGAATAAGCCAACTCTTTTAGGTCTTCACTTTTAATAACTCTTTCTGGCAATGTGAAACGAGCTTTTTTAAGAGCGGAATCAATTTCTTCAATTATGATATCATTATCCATAATTTTACTTATTACGTAATTAATTTAAAGTCAAAATGAATTTAATTATATCTATTCAACCGTATACCCAAGATTACTAGAAAGCCACTTTTCAGCTTCCTTCTCAGAAATATCTTTTCGGTTTGAATAGCTTTTAACTTGCTCTTGTGAAATTAGGCCAATATTAAAGTACTTAGCTTCATTATTGAAAAAGTAGAGTCCTGACACAGAACTTGGTGGATTCATCGCAAAAGAGGTTGTAAGGGATACTCCTATTTTACTTTCCACATCAAGTAGGTCCCATAAAAAAGTTTTCTCTGTATGATCGGGACAAGCTGGATATCCATGAGCAGGCCTTATGCCGGAGTACTTTTCTTTTATAAGATCATTAAGTGTTAGGTCTTCTTTTTCATGAGGATAGAAAAGTGATCTCATTTTTTTGTGAATCAGTTCTGCCAATGCCTCAGCAAGCCTATCTCCGATTGCTTTAATTAAAATAGATGAATAGTCATCCCCTATGTCTTCAAAAGTTTTAGCATAATTTTCAACTTCATTTCCAATGGTGACAGCAAAACCACCAATGTAGTCATTTTTTCCACTACTTGTTGGTGCAACAAAATCACTAAGACTATAAGATGTTTTAGTTTTCGGCTGTTGTTGCCTCAAAAAATGAAACTTACCTCTTAATTTTTTTTCATCTGAGATATCATAAATGTTTATATCATCACCTTCACTATTGGCTTTCCATATAGCTGCTATTGCTAAAGGCTTGAATATTTTTTTATCAATGATGTTTTTAAGATAAGTTTGAGCATCTTCGAAAAGGCTTTTTGCTTGTTTGCCATAACTTTTATGGGAAAGAATTTTTGGGTAGGTTCCCTTAAGTTCCCATGTCCAAAAGAAAGGGGACCAGTCTATGTATGAAGAAATTTCCTCAAGTTCTATATTATTATATAATTTGGTTCCTATAAATTCTGGCTTTGGTTCTTTAAAATTATCCCAGTCAATTTTTAGTCGGTTAGACTGAGCCTTTTTTAGTGATAATAAATTGATAGACTCCTTACTTTTCAAAAAGTTTTCTTTCAATTTTGTTTGAGATTCTTTTATCTCTTTAATATAAGTATCTCTTTTTTTAGGGTCTAGAGCTTTTTGACAAACATTCACAGCTAATGAAGCATCAGAAACGTGTATAATTGGATTACTTGTATGTGGTGCTATTTTTACTGCTGTATGTGTTTTTGATGTAGTAGCTCCACCAATCAAAATTGGTATATTAATATTTTCATCTTTGATTTTTTGCACGTTATAGATCATCTCATCTAGAGAAGGCGTTATTAAACCACTCATTCCAAATATATCTGCTTTATGTTCTTTAAGGGCCTTAATAATGTTTTCTATTGATACCATTACACCTAAATCTATTATTTTGTATCCGTTACATGCAAGGACAACGGCTACAATATTTTTACCAATGTCATGAACATCACCTTTTACTGTCGCAATTACAAATGTTCCCCGTTCCCTAAAATCCCTGTTGCTTTTCTTTTCTTCTTCCATAAAAGGTTCAAGATAATTAACAGCTTTCTTCATTACTCTGGCACTTTTAACAACTTGAGGAAGAAACATTTTACCGTCCCCAAAAAGTTGTCCAACAATTTTCATTCCGTCCATGAGAGGACCTTCAATAACATCTAATGGTCTTTCTTTGCTTTTCCTAGCTTCCTCCGTATCTTCCAAAATATAATCAGTTATACCATGAACAAGAGAATGAGATATTCTTTCTCCTATACTTTTGTTCCTCCATTCCGTATTAGATTTTTTTATATTTTTTGATTGGCCCTTAAATTGCTCTGAGTAATCAATAAGCATTTCCGTACTATCATTATTTCTGTTTAACAAGACATCCTCTACTTTTTCAAGAAGAGGCTTTTCAATATCATCGTAAACTGTCAGCATTCCAGCATTTACAATACCCATATCTAACCCTGACTTAATCGAATGAAAAAGAAAAGATGAGTGCATTGCCTCTCTGACGTAGTTATTCCCTCTTAAGCTAAAACTAATATTGCTGATACCTCCACTTGTAAGTGCATAAGGGCAACTTTCTTTTATCTCTTTTATTGATTCAATAAAATCTACGGCATAGTTGTTATGCTCTTCCATACCAGTTGCAACAGTTAAAACATTGGGATCGAAGACTATATCTTCAGGAGGAAAATTAATAGATTTGAGTAATTTATAAGCTCTTTTGCATATATTAACCTTATCATCTTTTTCAGCGGCTTGTCCTTTTTCATCAAATGCCATAACAACTACAGCAGCTCCATATTTCATTAATTTTTTGGCTTTTGAAATAAAGCTCTCTTCACCTTCTTTAAGTGAAATCGAATTAACGATAGGTTTGCCCTGGATGCACTTTAATCCAGATTCTAAAATTTCCCATTTTGATGAATCTATCATAAAGGGGACACGACAGATATCAGGCTCTGCTGCTAAAAGATTTAAAAATTTAACCATACACTTTTCTGAATCTAGTAAACCTTCATCAAAGTTTATATCAATTATGTTTGCTCCATTTTCAACCTGTTGTCTCGCAACAGATATAGCTTCTTCAAAATTATTTTCTTTAATTAATCTTCTAAATTTTGGTGAGCCTGTAACGTTAGTCCTTTCACCAATCATAAAAAAGGGCTTGTCTTTTTCAGGAGGTATATTTAGAGGTTCTAGACCGCTGAGTCTAGTTTCTACTTTAATAGATGGTCGTCTTCTAGGGGTAAACACTTTTGTTTTTTCAATAATTGCTTTTATGTGGTTAGGAGTTGTCCCGCAACAACCTCCTACTATGTTAATAAGACCTTTCTCGGCAAAACGCTTGAGTTGGTGAGCTGTATCTTCTGGCGTTTCATCGTAACCAGTTTTGCTTAAAGGGTTAGGTAAGCCGGCATTTGGGTAGCAGCTGACATAACAGTCTGAAATTTTGGAAAGCTCTTCAATGTAAGGCTCCATTGCTTTTGCACCTAATGCACAATTTATACCAACAGATAAAGGTTTTGAGTGCCTAATTGAATTCCAAAATGCTTCAACTGTTTGTCCTGAAAGCGTTCTTCCACTTGCATCCGTAATAGTGACTGAAATCATAAGCGGAATATTTTTTTCAGGGTATTTTTCTTTGAATTTTTCAATAGCAAATACTGCTGCTTTTAAATTTAGGGTATCAAAAACTGTTTCAACAATGAAAATATCTGCACCACCCTCACTCAAGCCTTCCGCTTGTTCAAAGTAGTTATCACAGAGCTCGTCAAAGGTGACTGCTCTATAAGAAGGATCATTTACATCCGGGCTAATACTTGCAGTTCTATTGGTTGGCCCAAAAGCACCAGCAACCCAAATATTTTTATCGGGATTTTTTCTCTGGAATTCATTTTTAGCTTCTTTTGCAATCTTTGCAGATTCAACATTTATTTTTTTTGCAAATTCTTGTAGTTGATAATCTGCTTGTGCGATACGAGTACTACTAAATGTATTTGTGGAAATAATATTTGAACCACTTTCTAAATATAATGTATGAATTTCCTTAATTACATCAGGTCTGGTTATTGAAAGGAGGTCATTATTTCCTTTTAGTTCTTGTGAAAAGCTTTTAAAAACTTCTCCTTTGAAGTCTTCTTCTTGCAAGTTGTATTGCTGAATCATAGTGCCCATTGCACCATCTAGGTATAGAATTTTTTCATTTAAAAATTTAAAGAGCTCATGAGTCATTTTGAAGCCTATGATTAGAAAGTGCTAAAGAGGGTATTTAGAAGAAGCTTTTTACAATTCCGAGTATAGATTTAACATCATTCATTATATAAAAGTGAACATTTGGAACCCCGAATTCTAAAAGACCTTGGACTTGCGCTTTTGCCCACTGCATTCCAATTTCTTTAACATGATGGGGTGATTCGTTAACTTGGTCGACAAACTCAGTTGGGAGGTCAACATGGAAAGTTCTCGGAAGTCTTGAAAGCTGCTTAACATTTTTTAAAACTTTTATGCCTGGAATAATAGGGACGTTGATACCAAAATCTCTGCAGTTTTGAACAAAATTAAAATATTTCTGATTGTCAAAAAACATCTGAGTGACAATATAGTCAGCCCCCTGATCAACCTTTTGTTTAAGATATTGCATATCGACTTTCATATTTGGAGCTTCAAAGTGCTTCTCAGGATAACCAGCAACCCCGACACAAAAATCGAGTGAGTTTGTGTTTTCTAAATCTTCTAAAAAGATTCCTTTTTTTAGGTTAGAAATTTGGTGGACTAATTCAGATGCATATTGGTTGGTTGACCTTAATTTTTGGACAGGTTTTTTGTAGTTCAGGCTGTCGCCCCTAAGGGCCAGGACATTATGAATTCCCAAATAGTTTAGTTCTATTAGGGCGTCCTCGGTTTCTTCTTTGGTAAAGCCTTCCGTCAATATATGAGTAACTGTATCAATTTTAAATCTATTTTGAATAATTCCACAGATGCCAATACTTCCAGGGCGCTTTTTAAAAATCCTCCGCTCTATCACTCCATTATCTTTTTCCTGGTAAAAAGCGCCAGCTGAGTGGGATGTGACATCTATCCATGGAGGGTTAAAAGGGTCAAGTGTTTCAACGACTTCTATAACATCTTTAACGCTTCTGCCTCTAGGAGGAGGAACTATTTCATAGCTGAAAGAAGGATTATTAGCTCTTTCAAGGTGTTCAATTACTTTCATGTTGTGATTAATTCAAAATAGATTAATAAAATAGAATGGTAACTGTCTTTGGTGAACCAGTCAATGAAAAGCGATTGTTATTAAATTCTTTTATGAAGCGTTATCAATTTCTTTTTTTATAAAAATACTGTCTATTTTTTCTTTAAAAACTTGCTTGGTGAATGGCTTAACAATGAAGTCACTTACTCCTGCTTTTACCGCTTTATCTTCATTTTTGGGATGTGCTTCCGCTGTTATCATTAAAAAGGGTAAGTCTTGATGCTTTTCTAATTTTCTGACTTTAAGAAGTAAGTCTAAGCCACCCATCATGGGCATATTCCAATCAGAGATAATAAACTCAAAAGGCTCTTCTTCTTCTATAGCTTTTTGGATGAGCTTAAAAGCAGTTAGTCCATCAGTCGCATGAGTTACGTTAGTGAGACCTAGATCTTTTAGTCCTTTTTCTATTATTGTCCTCATTGCGAGCATATCATCAACCACAAGTACTTTTAGATCTGGATTTAGTTCCATATTCGCTCCCCATAATTTCTTTTAATAATATTATCAAAAGAGAAAGGATTTATTTCAATTTTTTTAAAAAGAGAACTTTTGATCAGTTTAAAAAATTAATTGATTTAATTTGTTTTAATCGATGAGGTTTTCAAGGTCTTCAAGAGAAACTCTGTTAGAAAAGTATTGCTCTCCATCATCTGGAAGGAGGTCGTGGAATAATTCCTTTTTGGTTTCTTGAAGTTGTAGGACCTTTTCTTCAATACTTTTTTCAATAATTGGTCTGTAGATAGTTAGGGTATTCTTTTGGCCTATCCTGTGTGCCCTATCAATGGCTTGATTCTCAATTGCTGGATTCCACCAAGGGTCCATCAAAAAGATATAACTTGCCGCTGTTAAATTTAATCCGAACCCACCTGCTTTTAGACTTATAAGAAAAATTCTTGTTTTTCCTTCTTGAAAGTTTTCTACTTCGATTTGACGCCTTTTTATATTTTGTGAGCCATCAATTCTTGAGTACTGCCATCCATTTTTTTTAATATATGATTCTAAATAGTCTAAGTATGAGGTGAATTGAGAAAAAATAAGAGATTGGTGACCCTCTTTTAGTATTTGGTTAAGGCTTTCAAAAAGGAAATTGGCTTTTGTCGATTTTGTTTTATCCTCCCTGTTTCCAAAAAGGCAGCATTGTCTAAGTCTTAGTATGCTTGTGAGTATTTTTCCGAATTTTCTTCCAGAAGGGTTTTGAATCAAGTCTTCTTTTATTTGTTTCTTGAGAAAGTCGTAGTGTTCCCTCTCGCCTTTGGAAAAAGGGAGCAGAATGTTATTCTCTATTTTTTTTGGTAAGTCTAATAAAACCTGACTTTTTGTCCTTCTAAGAATGAATGGTGAAGCAACTTCTTGTGCGATAAGTCGTGATTTTTTTGTAGATTCAGATGACTTTGATAATGTATTTCCCCAAATGCCAGGCATACTCAGGTCAATTATATTGTAGAACTCCATAATATTATTTTCTACGGGAGTTCCAGTAAGGCAAACCGTAAAGGTGGATTTGATTTTTCTTACAGCAAAAGCACCTAATGAATTGATATTTTTTACTTGTTGAACTTCATCTAAAATCAAAATATCGAATGAGTGGTCTGTTAATGAATTGTTGAACTCTCTTCTCAATATTCCGTAGCTCGTGAGTATAATTTTTTTATCTTTAGGGATAACTCTATTTTCTCCATGGAATATATGGGTAGAGAGGTTTGTGAACTTTTGAAATTCTTTCTCCCAATTTAAGAGAATCGAAATTGGGCATACAATCAAAACTTTGTTTATTTTTTCTATAACTGACTCTAGAAAGCAGATCGCTTGAAGGGTCTTTCCAAGACCCATATCATCGGCTAAACAACCGCCTAAATTATTTTCAAAAAGAAAGCTAAGCCAGTTGTATCCTCTTTTTTGGTATGGTCTTAAAATGCCTTTAAGGTTTTCTGGGATTTCGTAAGGGGGAATCAAATTAGGGTTTGTGAGTAAATTGCATATTTTTGTATCATCTTCTGATACATCAATTTCAACTCCAAGCTTTTTTAACTCAAAAATTTCAAAAATTCTGGTTCTGTTGAACGAGACAAGATAGGTCTTTTCTCCATTTCCACGGTTAATACTTTGATTTTCTGATTCAAGTAAAGTGTATCTCTTTAAATATTTAAGTAACTTTTTTTGATCATCACTTATAAGTACGAGGTCATTTTTATTAATGAAGTGGTTGCTTTTGAGGTCTAAACTTTTAATTAGTTGTAGATCTTCAGGAGTAATAGAGAGTTCGAGTGTTAGCCAACTTGAAGACTTTTCTTTTTTTACTGATTTAAACTGGTTATTCCAGTACTTTATTGGTTTATTGTTGAATAGTATCTTAAAATCATAATTTTTTAACTGCTTATGGATATGAGAAACCCCATTTAAGAATGATGGCTCTTTTATATAAAATAAAATTTCATTTTCATTTTCATTAACTTTTGAATTTTGAAAAGCTTTTTCGGAAAATGTAGAGATCATTGCTATTAAAAAATCTCTAATAAAATTATTACTTATCTTAAAAAACTTTCCATCTTGAAAGACTGAACTCCATTTATTGCTGTTTAAATTATTAACTCTCTGTATAAAGAGTGTCTTAAATGAAGTTCCAGTTAATGACTTTCTGAACTCTTGAGGCGATTCTCCAAGAAGAAAAGAGTGAAGACCTTTTAAAAGGTCATACGATATTGACTTTTTTTCCAATTCACTTAGAACGCCTCCCTCCATTGTGATCATTTTTAAAAGAGGAGGAATTGGAGCTTTATTATTATTTCTATCTAGGAACATAAAGTTCATGTTGAGAAAATTCTTTTGACTTGATTTATCTACTATAAGCGTTGGAAATACTTCCTCTGCTTGAGGTGTCTGAAATTTTTCACCATCAACTATAATTTCAATAAA
>MDTD01181621.1_pt1 | contig 20625 bp, 18 predicted proteins | sample 811221 | NCBI WGS metagenome assembly MDTD01 (sample SAMN05326646, study PRJNA326480) | marine metagenome | isolation source: seawater | place: Pacific Ocean: South West | collected 2011
CCCGCGCGTCATCGAGGTGATCGAGAACGTGCTCGTCGCGCCGGAGGACCCGGCGGCCGTGGTCGCCGCCATGGCGGCTCCGGGCGTCAGGATCGTCTCGCTGACGGTCACCGAAAAGGGCTACTGCCATGAGCCGGCGACCGGACGCCTGATGCGGGACCATCCCGACATCAAGGCCGATCTCGCCAACCCCGAGCGCCCCTCCTCCGCGCCCGGCTTCATCGTGCGCGCGCTGGCCGCACGCCGCGCGGCCGGCCTGCCGCCGTTCACGGTGATGAGCTGCGACAACCTGCCCGACAACGGTCATCTGCTGCGTGGCGTCGTGCTCGATCTCGCGGCCCTCGTCGATCCGGGCCTCGCCGCCTGGATCGAAAAGGAGGGCAGCTTCCCGGCAACCATGGTCGACCGCATCGTTCCCGCCACCAAGGACGAGGATCTCGACCGCGTGGCGGAGCTCACCGGCAGGCGCGACGAGAGCCCCGTACTGCACGAACCTTTCCGCCAGTGGGTCATCGAGGATGATTTCGTGGACGGGATGCGTCCCGACCTGGGCGCCGTCGGCGTGGAACTGGTCGAGGACGTGGCCCCCTACGAGGCGATGAAGCTGCGCTGCCTGAACGGCACCCATTCCACGCTTGCCTATCTGGGCTATCTCGCCGGGCACGAGACCATCGCCGAGACGGTCGCCGACGAGGCCTTCGCCCTCTTCGTCACCCGCGTCTGGGACGAGGAGATCATCCCCGGTCTCACGCCGCCGCCGGGTGTCTCGCTGACGGACTACTCCCGCGCGCTGCTCGCACGCTATGCCAACCCCGGCATTCGCCACCGCACATGGCAGATCGCCATGGACGGCTCGCAAAAGCTTCCCCAGCGCATCCTGACCCAGCTCGCCGAGGGCCTTGCCGCCGGGCGCGCCATGTCCGGCCTCACCCTCGCGGTCGCCGCATGGATGCGCTACGTCGGAGGCACCGACGAGAAGGGCGCCGCGATCGACGTGCGCGACCCGATGGCCGAAAGGCTCAAGGCGCTCAGCGACGCCGCCCCGGATCCGCGCGGCAAGGCTATGGCGCTTCTCGGCGTCGCGGAGGTGTTCCCGGCGGAGCTGCGTGACAACGCCGACTTCCGCGAGCGTCTCGCGACAGCCTACGCCGGCCTTGCCGAAAAGGGCGCGCGCGCCATGGTCGAGAGCTGCCATGCGTGAAAGCTGGCGCTGGTACGGCCCGCTTGACCGGATCGGCCTTCAGGAGATCGCACAGACCGGTGCCAGCGGCATCGTGACGGCTCTCCATGAGATCCCCTACGGCGAGGTCTGGACCGCCGAGGCGATCGAGGCGCGCAAGCGCCTCGTCGCCAACGCGGACCTGGGCCTTGAGTGGGCCGTGGTGGAAAGCCTGCCCGTGCATGAGCGCATCAAGCGCGGCGACGGGAAGCTTGACGCGCTCTTCGCCAACTACCGCCAGTCCATGGCGAACCTCGCCGCCGCGGGCGTGCGCACGATCTGCTACAATTTCATGCCGCTCATCGACTGGACGCGCACGCGGCTCCGCAGCCCGGTCGCGCGCGGCGGCACATGCCTGCGCTTCGACACGGTCGAGATGTGCGCCCTCGAACTCTTCATGCTCGAGCGCGGTGAGGCGGAAAACGACTACCCGGCGGAAACCCGCCTGAAGGCCCGGGACTGGTACGACGCCTCGAGCGGGGAGGACCGCGAACGGCTGCTCGCCGCCGTCATGGCCGGCCTCCCCGGCGCCTACGACCGTTATGACATTCCGGGGCTGCGGGCGGCACTTGCCGACTGGACCGGCATCGACGCCGCCACCCTGCGCCGGAACTTCGCCCGCTTCCTGGACGAGGTGATCCCGGCGGCCGAGGATCTTGGAATGCGCTTCTGCGTGCATCCGGACGACCCGCCCCGCGACCTGCTGGGCCTGCCGCGCATCGTCTCCGATGCCGACGACATCGCCTTCGTCCTCGGCCACCGCGAGGAACTCGCCAACGGGCTGACGCTGTGCTCCGGCTCGCTCGGCGCCAATCCGGCCAACGACGTACCCGCCATCGCACGCCGCTTCGCGGACCGGATCCATTTCGCCCATCTGCGCAACGTGGCGAAGGAGCCGGACGGCAGCTTCGAGGAAGCCGCGCACCTTGCGGGCGACACCGACATGGTGGCACTGTGCGGCGTCCTTCTTTCCGAGGAGCGCCGGCGGCGATCCGAAGGCCGGGACGACCACGAGATCCCCTTCCGCCCCGATCACGGTCACGAGCTTCTGTCCGACGCCGGACGCGACACCCATCCGGGCTATCCCCTCGTCGGACGCATGCGCGGGCTCGCGGAGCTGCGCGGCGTGATGAGTGCCCTTTCACATCAGGGAACGACATTTCATGGCTAGCCATATCGTGCTGTCCGACAGGGACAGCGTGGCCATCCTCACCGAACGCCAGCCCGCCGGCGCCGATCCGCTCGGCCTCGGCGCGCCGCTTTCGGGCGGCGTGTCCGCCGGTCACAAGATCGCGCGCGCCGCGATCTCCAGGGGCGAGCCCATCCTCAAGTACGGACAGATCATCGGCTACGCCGTCGAGGACATTCCCGCCGGCGCCCATGTGCACAGCCACAATTGCGAAATCGGCGCGCACGAACGCACCTATGACATCGGCGCCGACCTGGAAACCGCCCGCGCGGCCATCCCCGCCGGCGAACAGCCCCGGCATTTCATGGGCTACCACCGTGGCAACGGCGTTTTCGGTACGCGCAACTACATCGCGCTGGTCGCCACGGTGAACTGTTCGGCCACCGTGATCCGCCGCGCCGCCGACATCCTCAACGCCTCCGGCCTCTTCGAGGACCACCCCACGGTCGATGGCGTCGTCGCCTTTGCCCACGGCACGGGCTGCGGCATGTCGGACAAGGGCCCCGGCTGGGAAAACCTGCAGCGCGTTCTGTGGGGCCACGCGACCCACCCCAACGTCGGCGCGACCGTTTTCGTCGGGCTCGGCTGCGAGGTCATGCAGGTGGCGCGCATGGAAGCGCTCTACGGCGGCGACACATCACGCTTCCACGGACTGACCATCCAGGACAGCGGCGGCACCCGCGCCACCATCGAGCGCATCGTCGCCATGGTGAAGGACCTTCTGCCCGAGGTCGGCAAGGCCCGGCGCGAGCAGGCACCGGCCTCCGCCCTGCGCCTGGCGCTGCAGTGCGGCGGCTCCGACGGCTATTCCGGCATCACCGCCAATCCGGCGCTGGGGCGGGCCTGCGACCTGCTGGTCGCGCAGGGCGGCACGGCGGTCCTGTCCGAAACCCCGGAGATATACGGCGCGGAGCAGCTTCTCCTGCGCCGTGCCGCCTCGCCCGAGGTTGCCGAGAAGCTTCTCGCGCGCATTCGCTGGTGGGAGGAATACGCGGCGATGAACGGCGCCTCGCTCGACCAGAACCCGAGCCCGGGCAACAAGGCCGGCGGCCTGACCACCATTCTGGAGAAGTCGCTGGGCGCCGTCGCCAAGGGCGGCAGCACCCCCCTCGCCGACGTCCTTGCCTACGGCGAGCGAATTGCCGGCTCCGGTCTCGTCTTCATGGACACGCCCGGCTACGACCCCGTCTCCGCAACCGGACAGATCGCCGGCGGCTGCCAGGTGCTGGTCTTCACGACCGGACGCGGATCCGCGTTCGGCTCCAAGCCCGCGCCGACGATCAAGGTGGCAACCAACGAGGCGCTTTATCGCGCGATGCCGGACGACATGGACATCAACGCCGGCGAGATCCTCAGCGGCGTCAGCGATCAGGACGCCAAGGGCCGCGAGATCCTGGCACGCGTCCTTGCGGTCGCGTCCGGCGAGACCACATGCTCCGAGGCGCTGGGACTGGGCGACAACGAGTTCGTGCCCTGGCAGGTCGGCGCGGTGCTCTGACGCCGGATCTCCGGGCACACCCTTGCGTCCATATGATCGCAGCTTTATCGTGCTTCGACGATAAGCGGAGGGCGTCATGGCAAGCGAACAGTCCCGACCGGATCCCGACGCGGACGGCGACGCGCGGATCGCCGCCGTGGGACGGGCGCTCGGCCACCCCGCGCGTCTTGGGATCCTGCGTCTGTTGCTGCGTGAGGGCCCCTTGTCGGCGGGCGAGATCGTCGCCGAGATCGGGCTTGCCCAGTCGACCGTCTCCGAGCACCTGCGGCTTTTGAAGGAGGCCGGCGTCGTTATCGCCCGGCACGAGCGTCCGCGCGTCATTCACGCGCTCTACCCCGCCGGGCTCGACCCGATCGCCGCCTTCCTTCTGGATATCCTGGAGGATCCCGATGCCGCGGACGCGGCCGCCCGCATGACAGCGGGGGCACCCGGGCACGGCTGAACCGCCGACGCCAGGGCGTGGCCCCACAAACGCGGCGAAGGACGGCAGTCGCCTTCCGGCTATTTTCGGTCGACCGGGCCGACGTCCAGCAACGGCGAGGCGTCGATGCCACCGGCGTTCAGCATGTCGCCGATACGCTCCAGCGACGCGACGATCATCGCCTGCTCCCAGTCGCGCAGCTTCGCGAACTGCTGCTCGAAGACCTGATGCAGGGGGTCGGGTGCCGAGGTCAGCATCTCGCGTCCGGCATCGGTTGCCCGCACCCAGACGATTCGCCTGTCGGTGCTCCCGCGCGCGCGTGTGATGAGACCGCGCGCCTCCAGCTTGTCGAGCAGTGCGGTGGCCGTTGCCTGGCCGACGCCGGCACGGGCCGCGATGGCCTTCGGCGTCGTCTCACCAGCCTCCGAAACGATAGACAGAACAATGAACTGCGGCGTCGTCAGGCCCGTCGCGCGCGCCAGTGTCCGCGCGTTGAGTTCCGTCGCACGCAAGATGCGCCTCAAGGCAATGAGGCTCGTTTGCACCCGGTCTTCCATGGCACCCCCTTATACCCCTTGTTACCAGAGCGAGCATATTTCGATAATCGAATTTTCGCCGGGCGAATGAATCGAAAAACGTAATATTTTTCATAGTGTTTTCAACGATCTTGGGATACGGGGGTTGAAAACTGCTTCGATGGCCATATTATCTCGCCCAAACAAGCGAGAGGAAGCCATGACGCTCGGGACATTGAAGACTGCCTTGAACAAAGACGACGACATCACTCTCCGACGCCCGCGCGCAGAGGACGGGGCCGCCATCTGGCGGCTGATCGCCAGCTGCGCGCCGCTCGACGAGAACTCGATGTATTGCAACCTCCTGCAATGCGATCACTTCGCCGATACCTGTGTCGTCGCCGAGCGCGCCGGCGAGGTCGTCGGCTGGGTGTCCGGCTATGTGCTCCCGGATGATTCCGAGACGCTGTTCATCTGGCAGGTCGCCGTCTCCGACGCCGCCAAGGGCAAGGGCCTTGCCAAGTGCCTCCTCGCCGAGGTGCTCGAGCGGGACGCGTGCGACGGTGTCACCGCGCTCAAGACCACCATCACCGCCGACAATGAGGCGAGTTGGGGTCTCTTCACCTCCTTCGCGCGCCGCCAGGGCGCATCGCTCGACCGCGAGCCGTACTTTCGCCGCGAGGCGCATTTCGACGGCGAGCATGCGACCGAGCACATGGTGACGATCAGCTTCGCCGAGGCCGCTCGCCGCGCCGCCTGAGGCGCGTCGACCAGCCGCGCAGGCCGCTCCCCTTTCCAGTTCCAGACAATGAGGACGATCATGACGACTGTCGTGAACGACGACCGTGCCATCTTCGCACGCCGCGAATCCGAGGCACGCAGCTACTGCCGCAGCTTCCCCACCGTGTTCGAAAGCGGGCGCGGCGCGCTCCTGAAGGGCGCGGACGGGCGCGAGTATATCGACTTTCTCGCCGGCTGCTCCTCGCTCAACTACGGCCACAACGATCCGGTCATGAAACAGGCGCTGGTGGACTACATCACCGCCGACGGCGTGACCCACGGCCTGGACATGCACACCGACGCCAAGGCGCGGTTCCTCGAGAGCTTCGAGGAGCGCATCCTGCGTCCGCGCGGCATGGACCACCGCATGATGTTCATGGGACCGACGGGCGCGAATGCCGTCGAGGCGGCCATGAAGATCGCCCGCAAGGCCACCGGCCGCACCAATGTGATCGCCTTCACCAACGGCTTTCACGGCGTGACGCTCGGCGCGCTTGCCGCCACCGGCAACGGCTATCATCGCGGCGGCGCGGGCATGGGCCTCGGTGGCGTGACGCGGATGCCCTACGACGGCAGCCTGGGTGACGACGTCGACACGGCCGAGATGCTCGAGACGATGCTCTCCAATCCCTCCAGCGGTATCGAGGCTCCGGCCGCGATCATCCTCGAGGTGGTGCAGGGCGAAGGCGGCCTCAACGCCGCGCGTCCCGAGTGGGTCAAGCGCATCGCCGAGATCGCCCGCGCCCATGGGGCCCTGCTGATCATCGACGACATCCAGGCCGGCTGCGGCCGGACCGGCGGCTTCTTCTCCTTCGACGGAATGGACGTGAAGCCGGACCTGGTCACCATGGCCAAGTCGCTGTCGGGCTTCGGCCTGCCGCTGGCCGCCGTTCTGGTGCGCCCGGAGCATGACGTCCTCGGCCCGGCCGAGCACAACGGCACGTTCCGCGGCAACAACCATGCCTTCGTGACCGCCCGTGCGGCGCTCGAGACCTATTGGGCGGACGATGCGTTCCGTGAGGGTGCCGAGGCGCGCGCCAGGCTTCTCGAGGAGCGCCTGACGCGCATCTCCAAGCGCATCCCCGGCTCGCGCCTCAAGGGTCGCGGCATGATGCGCGGCGTCGACGTCGGTTCGGGCGACCTCGCCTCGGAAATCTGCAAGGCGTGTTTCGCGGAAGGTCTCATCATCGAGACCTCCGGCGCCCATGACGAGGTCGTCAAGGTGCTCGCACCGCTCAACATCGATCTCGACCTGTTCACGCGCGGGCTCGACATCCTCGAGGAGGCTGTCGACCAGCGCATGGAATCCACCCGTATCGCAGCGGAGTAACAAACGACATGATCATTCGCGACTTCAACAAGGTGCGTAACACCGAACGCGAAGTGAGCAACGAGCGCTGGACCAGCGTCCGCCTCCTGCTCAAGGACGACAACATGGGCTTCAGCTTCCACATCACCATTCTGGAGGCGGGAAGCGAGCACAGGTTCCACTACAAGAACCACTTCGAGAGCGTCTACTGCATGGCCGGCGAGGGCTCGATCACGGACATCGCCACCGGCGAGACCCACGAGATCCGTCCCGGTGTCATGTATGCGCTCGACAAGCATGACGAGCACATCCTGACGGCAAAGACCGAGCTGCACATGGCGTGCTGCTTCAATCCGCCGGTCACCGGCAAGGAAGTGCACCGCGCGGACGGCTCCTACGCCGCCGACACCGAGGCGGCCTGAGGAGGCCAGCTTCGACGCGCGCCCGCCGGCGCGCGATGACCGACACGCAGAGGGGGACGTCAAGCGTCCCCCTCTCGCCCCTCACGACAGGACCTTGAGCTTCAGCATGACCGACACCGCTGCCCGAAAGACCCTTGAAACCGACACCGAGGACGCCTCGCGTGCGCCCGGCATGGGACACACGGTCGAGAAGATCGGCGGGACGTCCATGAGCCGCGCGCGCGAGCTCATCGACACGATTCTGATCGGTGACCGCGACGAAGACACCCTCTACGGCCGCGCCTTCGTCGTCTCCGCCTTCGGAGGCGTCACCAACCTGCTGCTCGAGGACAAGAAGTCCGGCGCGCCGGGCGTCTATGCCCTCTTCGCCGATGCCGACGAGCACCATGGCTGGATCGAGGCGCTGGACGGCGTCGCCAGGGCGATGCGCGAGATCAACGCCGAGATGTTCGACGAGGCGGCCGACCGCAAGGACGCCGACGACTTCGTTCGCGAGCGCATCGAAGGCGCGCGCGGTTGCCTGATCGACCTGCAGCGCCTTTGCTCCTACGGCCATTTCCACCTGTCCGAGCACATGCAGACGATCCGCGAGCTGCTGGCCGGCCTGGGCGAGGCCCATTCGGCCACCTGCCTGGCGTTGATGCTGCGCCGTCGCGGCGTCAACGCCCGCGCGGTGGACCTTTCCGGCTGGCGCGACGAGAACCAGCCGACGCTCGAGCAGCGCATCGAGGAGGCGTTCGACGATATCGATCTCACGCGCGAGCTGCCGATCGTCACCGGCTACGCCCAGTGCCGCGAGGGCCTGATGCGCGAGTACGACCGCGGCTACTCCGAGGTGACCTTCGCCGTGCTTGCCGCCCAGACGCAGGCGCGCGAGGCCATCATTCACAAGGAGTTCCATCTTTCCAGCGCCGACCCGCGCCTGGTGGGCGAGGACCGCGTGCGCAAGATCGGCCGGACGAACTACGACGTCGCCGACCAGCTTTCCAACATGGGCATGGAGGCGATCCATCCCAATGCCGCCAAGACGCTGCGCCAGGCGGGCGTGCCGCTGCGCGTGACCAATGCCTTCGAACCGGAGGATCCGGGCACGCTCATCGACGCCGAGCCGTCGGAAAGCTCCAGCGTCGAGCTGGTGACCGGCCTGCCCGTGACCTCGCTCGAGCTTTTCGAGCAGGACATGGTCGGCGTGAAGGGCTACGACGCCGCGATCCTGGAGGTGCTGACGCGTCACCAGGTGCGCATCGTCTCCAAGACCTCGAACGCCAACACCATCGTTCATCACGTCGAGGCCCCGCTGAAGATCCTGCGCCGGGTGGAGAAGGACCTGAAGGCGCGTTATCCCTCGGCCCGCGTTACCAGCCGCCGCGCGTCCATCGTCTCGGTCATCGGCCGTGACCTCAGCGGCCTGCGCGTGCCCCTCAACGGCCTGCAGGCGCTCGACTCCGCCGGCATCGAGGTGATCTCGTCGCAGGACACCGGCCGGCGCGTGGACGTGCAGTTCATCATCGCCGCCGACAAGATGGATGCGGCCATCCGCGCCCTCCATGCCCGGTTCTGCGAGGACGCGGCCGCGGACAGCGCTTCCGGGGATACGACGCTGTCGCGCGCGGCCTGAAACCGCGCCACATGACATGAAGACCAGGAAAGGGCCGGCCCAGCGCCGGCCCTTTCTCTTGCGGCCCTGCATCAATCATATGATGACACTATTTGTATCATATGGTATGACTTCCCTGGTTACGATTGCCGTGGAGAGCTTCCCATGTCCGCCGTGGTCCGCATTCAGCCAGACCGTTCCGCCGGCGTCATGCCGGTCACCGACCCCGGCGCCGTCGCCGCGATCGTCAAGGCGGTGGTACGCGCCTGCGAGGCGTGGAGCCTCACCAATGCGGAGGCCGCCGCTCTTTTCGACGTCCCCTCCGCCACCTGGGGACGCATGAAGGCCGGGACCTACAAGGGCCGTCTCGACCAGGACAAGGTGACCCGCGCGAGTCTCATCGTCGGCCTCTACAAGGGCCTGCGCCTGCTCTTCAACGGCCCGCTCGCGACGGGCTGGCCCGCGACGGCGAATGCGGGCGCTCATTTCGGCGGCAAGCGCCCGGTCGATCTCATGCGCGAGGGAGGCATCCCCGCCATGATGCGCGTGCGCCAGCACATCGACGCCCTGCGGGGCGGCGCGTGAGCGCGCTTGGGTCTCTGCGGCAGCGTCCCTTCACCGAACCGGACACCATCCGCCTCATCTCCACCGCCTATATCGACGAGCCGGCCATGGCTCCGCTTGCCGACACGGCACAGGACCTTGAGGTTCTGGAGATGCTGGAGGGACTGACCTCGCCGCGCCGCACGCCCGCCGTCGCGCTTCCCGCCGGGCTCGATCCCGACGAGCTTCTTTCCGAGGCGGACGGATATGGCCACACGCTGGTCAACGCCGCCTTCTGCTACACCCGCCCCGGAGGAAACCGCTTCAACGGCCCGGAGCGCGGCGCCTGGTATGCCGCCTGGGGGCCGCTCGCCGTCGCGACGGCACAGACCGAGGTCGCCTGGCACCTGACGCGTGAGCTCGAGGCAACCCGCGTTTTCGTCAATCGCACCCTCTATCGCGAACTCGTCGCCGGCTTCACCACCGATTTCCACGAGATCCCGGCGGAAGCCGGGATTGCCGCCCTCGACCCGGATCCCGCGACCGCCTACCCGGCCGGACAGGCCCTTGCCGGCGCCCTGCTCGCCGCCGGTGGCAACGGCGTGCTCTACCCCTCCCTTCGCCACTCCGGCGGCACCTGTCTCGCCGCCTTCCGTCCGCACCTGGTGCAAAACGTCAGGCAGGGCGACACATGGTGCTTCTCGTGGGAGGGCGCGCCCGTGCCCGCGATCACGCGTCCCGATAGGTCGTGACATGCTCCTCGAAGGTCTCCACGAGGGACAGCGCCTCGGCGGAGAGCTTTTCCCCGTGCGGCTTGATGATCGAATATTCGAACCGCTCCGCGATCTCCAGCGGTCGCACGATGCCGCCCATGCGCGCGTGATCCTCGGCCGTGAAGGCGTCGACGATACCGACCCCGATGCCGCGCAGCACAAGCGCCGAGACGATGTGCGAGAGGTAGGACTTCATCTTCTGCACCGGGGGATCGCGCATGGTGGCGAACAGCCGATCGAAAGCACGTCCCGACATCGTGCTGTCGACAAAGCCGACGAAATCGACGCCTGACAGGTCCTCCACCCGCACGCTCTCCAGGGCCCCGAGAGGATGCCCCGCCGGCGCGATAAAGCGAAACGGCACCGCACCCGCCCGCACCACGTCGATCTCGTATTTGTGCTGGGTCGGAATGCCGAAACCGATCTGGCACTGGCGCAGCGCCACCTGACGCACCACCGGCAGCGTCGTCATGGAGAGAAACTCCGCCCGGAACTCCGGTCTTTCCCGCAGAAGTTGAGCGATCACCGCCGGCAGCGCAGACTGGGCAATGGCCGGCGCGGCGGCAATCGTGAGCGTCGCCCGGTACCCCTGGCGGATCTGCGCCGCCGCCCGCTCGATCGCCCCCAGGCCGATGAAGCTGCGCTCCACCTCCGTCCAGAGCTCATGCGCCTCGCGGGTCGCGACCACCCGTCCGCCACGTCGTCCGAAGAGGGAGAGATCGAGGCGATCCTCCAGATCCCGGATGAGACGGCTCACGGCGGGTTGGGAAATCGCCAGTTCCTCGGCCGCCGCGGACACGGTTCCCGTGCGCATCACCGCCCGGAAAGCCTCAAGAGAACGCTGGGATAATGCCGCCACTATAATATTTCCGCATATATAAGTAAGAAAACGGTATTTGCGTTATATGCGACCCCTTCGCACTCTTGCAAGGTCATCCGTTCGGGGTGGAACTGAGGGGGCGAGATGGTCGAAGCCTTGCGCGTGCCGGAGCGCACGAACGTCGTGGTCATCGGTGGCGGCATCGTCGGTGTCGTGACCGCCCTTTTTCTCGCAGACAGGGGCATCCCCGTGGTGCTGTGCGAGAAGGGACGCATTGCCGGCGAGCAGTCCTCGCGCAACTGGGGCTGGATCCGCAAGGCCGGCCGCGACCCGCGCGAATTGCAACTGATGATCGAAAGCGCCGCGATGTGGAAGGACATCGCCGCCCGGCTTGGAGAGGACATCGGATACGGCATTCGCGGCATCACCTATCTTGCCGAAACCGATGAAGACCTTGCCCGCCACGAGGAGTGGCTTGAATCCACGCGGGGTTTCGCGCACGGCTCGCGTCTTCTTTCCTCGCAGGAAACCGACGATCTTCTGAAGCGCAACGACCGCAAGTTCGCGGGCGCGCTCCACACCGCCTCGGACGCATCCGCCGAACCCGCCCTGGCCGTTCCGGCGATGGCCAGGCTCGCCGCCCGCCAGGGGGCGAGCGTTCTGGAGAATTGCGCCGTCAGGAGCGTCGAGCGCAGCGGCGGCAAGGTGCGCTCCGTCGTCACCGAGCACGGCGAGATCGCCTGCGAGACGGTGGTTCTGGCCGGCGGCGTGTGGTCGCGCACCTTCCTTGAAAACCTTGGCCTCAGCCTGCCCCAGCTCGCGGTGAAGTCCTCGGTCATGCGCACGACGCCCGGACCCGAGGTCACCGCCGGCGCGCTTGGCGCGGGCCGTGCCTCCCTGAGGCGGCGCCAGGACGGCGGCTACACGATCGCGCGGTCCGGCGCGGCCGAGTTCCAGCTCGTGCCCGCCGCCTTCCGCCATTTCCGTGCCTTCCTTCCCGTGCTGGCCGAGCGCTGGCGCATCATGAAGCTGCGCGTCGGGCCGGACTTCTTCGGTCCCCTCGGACACCAGCGCTGGAAGGCTGACGAAACGACGCCCTTCGAGGCCGTGCGCGTCATGGACCCGACCCCGGACGCCAGGCTTCTGGCAAACGTCCTTGCCTCCGCCAAGAGCCTTCATCCGCGCCTTGAGGGTCTGGAAATAGCGGAGACCTGGGGCGGGCTGATCGACGTCATGCCCGACGAGGTTCCCGTCATCGACCAGCCGCCGGGCTGGGACGGCCTCGTCATCGCCACCGGCCTTTCGGGCCACGGTTTCGGGATCGGCCCCGGCGTGGCCCGGCTGGTTCTGGACAGGATCTGCGGCGAAGCGCCGATGGTGGACATGGCGCCTTTCGCGCTGTCCCGCTTTTCCGGCAAGCGCGCAAAAGCGGAGGCGGTGGCATGAGCACCGACACCCGGACCACCGACACCCTTGTCATAGGCGCAGGGATAACCGGGGCCGCCGCAGCCCTCGTCCTGAGCGAGGCCGGACATCGTGTCACCGTTGTGGACGCCTATGGCCCCGCCGCCATGGCCTCGGGCTGGACGCTTGCGGGCGTGCGCCAGTCCGGCCGGCATCCGGCGGAACTGCCGCTGGCCCGGGCCGCCGTCGCCCAATGGGCACAGCTTGACGAGCGCCTCGGTCGCGAGACCGGATACAGGCGCTCCGGCAACCTGCGCCTGGCGCGCGGCGAGGACGAGATCGCGACCATCCGCGCACTGGTCGAGAACCAGTCGGCGGCCGGCCTTCCCATCTCCTGGCTCGGCTCGCTGACCGAGGTGCGCGAGATCGCGCCGCATCTGTCCGAACGCGTGCTCGCCGCCTCCTTCTGCGACAGCGACGGCCACGCCGACCCGGTCGCCACCGTCACCGCCTTTCTGGAGCGCGCCCGGGACCTGGGCGCCATGCTGCGTTTCGGTGAAAGGGTTGTCCGCCTTCGCGCGAACGCAGGGCGCGTGACCGGCGTCGAGACGGATACGGCAAGCTATGCGCCGGGCACGGTGATCCTGGCGACCGGCATCCTCGCCAACGACCTTCTTGCGCCGCTCGGTCACCGGGTTCCGCTGCGCCGGCCCATGGTCACCGTGTTGCGCAGCACCCCGACGGAGCCGCTTCTCACCCCCGTTCTGGGCGTCGCCAATGCCGACATGGCCGCCCGCCAGGAGCTCTCGGGACGCCTGCGCGTGACGAGCGGCGCCGAGGACTGGCCCGGCGAGATCGTCGAGGAGGCGGGGCGGCCTGCCATCCGTCCGCGCCTGCGCGCGATCCGCGAGACGATCGAAAAGGTCTCGTCCGTTCTACCGGCCTTTGCCGGACTGGAGCTTGAAGGGGTCTGGGCCGGCGCGCTCGATCTCACGCCCGACGCCCTGCCTGTTCTCGACCGGCCCGACGGGCTGGAGAATCTCGTCGTCGCCGCCGGCTTCTCCGGCCACGGCTTCGGCATCGGCCCGGTCACCGGCGAGATCGCCGCGCGTCTTGCCTGTGGGGAAACACCCGACCACGATATCGCGCCCTTCCGCCTCTCCCGCTTCCGGGATGACGCGCGCGAAAGCGCCCCACTCACGCTGCACGGATAGGACACACGAAGAAGGAGGAGAGCAACATGCTGAAGCCTGATGGCCGCGTCGTGATGGTGTCGGGGGCAAGCCGGGGAATTGGCCTGGCGATTGTCCGCAAGCTCCTCGAGGCGGGCTACAGCGTCAGCGCCGGCGCGCGCGATCCGAACGCGCTCGCCTCCACACTTTCGGACGCGCCGGCGGACCGTCTCGTGTGCGCCCGCTACGACGCCGCCGACCGCGCGACCCACGCGACATGGCTGGACGCGACGCTCGCCCGCTTTTCCCGCCTCGACGCACTCGTCAACAACGCCGGCACCTCGAACACCTTTTCCATCGAGGAGGGCGAGGAGGAAGACCTCGACGCGCTGTGGGCGATCAACGTCAAGGGACCGCTCTTTCTCACCCGGATCTGCCTTCCGCACCTGAAGGAGTGCGGCTCGGGCCGGGTCATCAATGTCGCCTCGCTTTCGGGAAAACGCGTGCGCAACGAGAACATTGCCTACAACATGACCAAGCACGCGGTGATGGCGCTGACCCATGGCACCCGCCGCATCGGCTGGGACCACGGCGTGCGCGCCACGGCCATCTGCCCGAGCTTCGTCGCCACCGACCTGACCGACGGGGTCACCAAGATCACCCGCGAAGAGATGATCGACCCCGCCGATTTCGCCGAGATCACCGCCTTGGCGCTGGCCCTGCCGAACACGGCAGCCATGGCGGAAATGCTGGTGAACTGCCGGCTTGAGGATACGCTGTGAGGAGCAGCCGTTCCTTAGGGCTCAAGACAAGGACCGCAAAGACGGTCCGAAAGACCACGACCAGAGGATGAAACCATGAAGACGAGACTGGGAATTGCTCTCGCGGCCCTGATGGCCGCAAGCCCGGCGCTTGCCGCCGGCACCACGCTGAACGTGGGCATGGGCAGCGCCGACGCCGGCAAGCTCGACCCGCATGTCGCCACCTCGACCCCGGACAAGGGCCTGCTGCACTGGATGTTCAACGGCCTGGTGCGCATCAAGCCGGGCGAGGCGAGCCCCGAGTTCATCGAGCCCGACATCGCCAAGAGCTGGACGTCGTCCGAGGACGGCCTGACCTGGGTGTTCCAGTTGCGCGACGATGTGGAGTGTCACGGCGACTACGGCAAGATCGACGCCGAGGACGTGGTCTATTCGCTCAACCGGTCCGCCAATCCGGACGTGTCGTCCTTCTCCAAGGACTACACCGCCTTCGACAGCGTGGAGGCCACCGGCCCGCTCGAGGTCACCATCAAGCTCAAGGAGAAGGTTCCGAGCCTGCTGGGTCTTCTGGTCCCCTACCATGGCGGCAACATCGTCTGTCAGGACGCGGTCGAGGCGCTCGGCGAGGAATACCAGCGCACGCCCATCGGCACCGGCCCCTTCATGTTCGCCGAGTACCAGCCGCAGCAGTACGTGAAGCTGGTCGCGAACCCGGAGTATTTCCGCGGCGAACCGAAGATCAAGGAGATCTTCTACCGCTACATCCCCTCCGACGCCTCGCGCGACCTCGCCTTCCAGTCGGGCGAGATCGACATGATCTACGGCAAGCAGGAGCAGACCTGGGTCGAGCGCATCAAGGACGTTCCGGGCACCAGGGTCGTGGTGATGAAGCCGGGCGAGATGTCCGTCATCCACCTCAACATGACCATGCCGCCGCTTGACGACATCCGCGTGCGCCGCGCCGTCGCCCATGCGGTCAATCGTGACGCCATGGTCCAGTTCAAGGGCCCGGACGTGACGCTCGCCGCCATTTCGCCGGTGCCGGAGGGTCACCTCGGCTACACCGCCGACGTGCCGACCTACGAGTATTCCATCGAGAAGGCCAAGGAGCTTCTCGCCGAGGCCGGGCACCCCGACGGCGTGACGATCAAGGCGATCCACACGACGCTGCCGGGAATGCTCTCCACCATGGAGGCCCTGCAGGCCCTGCTGTCCGAGGCGAACATCAACCTCGAGATCGAGACGGTGGAACACGCGACCTTCCATGAGCAGATCCGCAAGGACATGAGCCAGGTGACGCATTACGCGGCCGCCCGCTTCCCCGTCGCGGACGTGTATCTGTCCCAGTTCTTCCATTCGGACGCCATCGTCGGCACGCCGACCGCCATCACCAACTTCTCCCATTGCGCCGTGGCCGATGCGGAGATCGAGGCGGCCCGCACCGAGACGGACCCGAAGAAGCAGCTCGAGTACTGGGCCGAGGCCCAGCGCAAGATCATGGACGAGGTCTGCGCCGTTCCGATCGTGCAGAGCATGCAGCTCTGGGCCTGGAAGGACACGCTCGACCTCGGCGTCGAGGTGAACGGCTCGCTGAACCTCAGCCCGCCGGTCACCGAGGCCGCCTCCTTCTCCGAGTAATCGGACAAGGCAGCTCCGCACCGGGAGGCAGGACCGCCTCCCGGCAAGTGACGACGCGCGAACCGCGGGCCGGGCAGCCGCCCGGCCGGCGGGCCGCGCTCTCATCCGCCGGCGTGCCCGCGTGGCGCGATCCTCCGGCCGGCGACGGAGGTCCCTGATCCAATGACCGCCTTCATTCTCAAGCGACTGGGCTTCGCGGCGATCACGCTGTTCGCCGTGCTGACCATCGTCTTCTTCATCGTCCGGGTGCTGCCCGGCGACCCCGCGCTCGCCATCCTCGGCGACCAGGCGAGCGAGGCCGCCCTCGAGGCCATGCGCGTGCGCCTCGGACTCGACGTTCCCCTCTACCAGCAGTATGTCGCCTTTCTCGGCGGCGTGATCGTCGGCGACTGGGGCGTGTCCATGGTCTCCGGCCGCCCGGTAATCCAGGAAATCCTCAAGGTCCTGCCCGCCACCATCGAGTTGACGCTCGCCGCGCTCGTGCTCGGCATCGTCGTCGGCGTGCCCATCGGCGTCTGGTCGGCCGTGCGCCGCAACCGGGTGTTCGACTACATCGCCCGCATCGGCTCCCTGCTCGGGCTTTCCTTCCCCGCCTTCGTCTCGGCGGTGCTGCTGCTGCTCGCCTTCTCCATCCAGCTCCGCTGGTTCCCCGTCATCAGTTCCGGGCAGGGCTCCAGCCTCGCCGACCGGCTCCGGGACCTGGCGCTGCCGGCCATCAATCTCGGCCTGATCATGGCGGCCTACATCACCCGCGTGACCCGCTCGGCCATGCTGGAGGTCCTGAACCAGGACTATGTGCGCACGGCCAGGGCCAAGGGCCTCGCCTTCGCGATCATCGTCTGGCGCCACTGCCTGCGGAACGCGCTGATCCCGGTCGTGACCGTCGTCGGCCTCTATCTCGGCATCCTGATCGGCAATTCCGTGCTGACGGAGATCGTCTTCAACCGTCCCGGCCTCGGCAAGCTCATCGTCGGAGCGCTCAACCAGCGCGACTACACGATGCTGCAGGGCATGATGGTGATCTACACCCTCATCGTCGTGCTGGTGAACCTGGTCACCGACCTGACCTACGGCCTCATCGACCCGAGGATCAAATACTCATGAGCACGCCCCCCATTTCCGCGGGTCGCCGGCGCGCCTCCCGCGCCACCTACTGGCGCCTGGCGCTGGCCACCGTCGGCAGCGGTCTCTACAAGGCCTTCAACGCCAACAAGACGTCCTGGATCGGCCTCGCCGTCTTCCTCGTGGTCGCGCTGCTGGCGATCCTGGCACCGGTGATCGCGCCCTACGACCCGCTGCAGCAGAACATCCTCTACCGCCTCAAGCCGCCGTCGGAGGCGCACTGGTTCGGCACCGACTACTACGGCCGCGACACGCTTTCGCGCATCCTGTGGGGCGCACGCATCTCGCTCACCATCGGCCTGCTCGCCATCGGGTCGGCCATGGTGATCGGCACGCTGATCGGCATGATCGCCGGCTATTTCGGCGGTCGCACCGACCTCATCATCATGCAGGTGATGGATGTTCTGCTCGCCTTCCCCTCGCTGATCCTGGGCCTGATCGTCGTCGCCATGCTCGGCCCCTCGATCGCCAATCTCGTCATCGCCATCGCCCTGACCGCGATCCCGCCGTTCTCGCGCATCGCGCGCGCGCCGACGATCGCCGTCAAGAACCGCGAGTTCATCGAGGCGGGGCACGCGCTCGGCTATTCCCACACGCGGCTGATGTTCCGTCACATCCTGCCCAACATCGCGCCGGAAGTGCTGGTGATGGGCTCCCTGTGGCTGGCCACCGCCATCCGTGTCGAGGCATCGCTCGCCTTCATCGGCCTAGGCGTGAACCCGCCGACGGCGACCTGGGGCGGAATGATCCGCGAGGGCTTCGAGAACATTCTCGACAGCTTCTGGCTCGCGCTCTTCCCCTCGCTCGCCATCCTCATCGTCGTCTTCGCGCTCAACCTGCTCGGCGACGGGCTGCGTGACGCGGTCGACCCGCGCCTGAAGGGGGAACAGTGATGGACCAGATCCTCAGCGTCTCGGGGCTGACCACCTCCTTCCGCGTCGACGGCGCGTGGAAGCCGGTCGTGCGCGACCTCGACTTCACCATCGCCAGGGGCGAGACGGTCGCCATCGTCGGCGAGAGCGGTTCGGGCAAGTCCGTCACCGCGCTCTCGATCATGCGGTTGCTGCAGGAAGGCACCAGCCGCATCGACGGTTCGGTGAAGCTTGGCGACACCGAACTTCTGGCCCTCGACGAGGCCGCCATGCGCGACGTGCGCGGCGGCGAAATCGGCATGATCTTCCAGGAGCCGATGACCAGCCTCAATCCGGTGCTCAAGATCGGCTTCCAGATCGCCGAGGCCCTGCGTCGCCATCGCGGCATGAGCCAGGCGCAGGCGGAAACCGAGGTTCTGCGCCTGTTCGATCTCGTGCGCATACCGGACGCGAAACGCCGCATCGGCGAGTATCCGCACTCGTTTTCCGGCGGCATGCGCCAGCGCGCGATGATCGCCATGGCGCTTGCCTGCCAGCCGAAGCTGCTCATCGCCGACGAGCCCACCACCGCCCTCGACGTGACCATCCAGGCGCAGATCCTGGAGCTTGTCCGCGAGCTCCAGCAGGAGATCGGCATGGCGGTCATGTTTATCACCCACGACATGGGCGTGGTGGCGGAGATTTCCGACAAGGTCGTGGTCATGCTGCGCGGCGACAAGGTGGAGGAGGCCCCCGTCGCCGACCTCTTCAGGGCGCCACGGCATTCCTACACGAAGATGCTGCTCGGCGCGGTTCCCCGCCTCGGCGGTCTCGGCGACACGAAGACGCCGAGGCGGTTTCCGAAGCTCGACGAGACGGGCGCCGGGCCGGAACCCGGCAACGAGCCGGACAGGCGCGGCGAACCCATCCTCCAGGTGAAGAATCTCACCACCCGCTTCACCATTCGCGGCGGTCTGCTCAACCGGCCGGTGGGCAACGTCCACGCGGTGGAGGACGTATCGCTTGAACTGGCGGCCGGCGAGACGCTGGCGCTGGTGGGGGAAAGCGGCTGCGGCAAGTCCACCACCGGCCGCTCCATCCTTCAGCTGGTGCAGCCGGCCGGCGGCGAGGTCCTCTTCGAGGGGCGGAACCTGATGAGCGAGGGCCACGCGGGGCTGCGTCTCGCCCGCCAGCGTCTGCAGATGATTTTCCAGGACCCCTGCGGCTCGCTCAATCCGCGACAGGCGGTGGGGTCCGCCATCGCCGAGCCGATCCGGGTGCACGGCTTGCTGCCGGACGAGGACATCCCCGACAGGGTCACCGAACTGCTGCGCCTCGTCGGCCTCGACGAGGAACACGCCCTGCGCTTCCCGCACGAGTTTTCCGGCGGCCAGCGCCAGCGCATCTGCATCGCCCGCAGCCTGGCGCTCGAGCCTCGCGTCATCGTGGCGGACGAGTCGGTTTCCGCGCTCGATGCCTCGATCAAGGCGCAGGTGGTCAACCTGATGCTCGACCTGCAGCGCGAACTCGGCCTCGCCTATCTCTTCATCAGCCACGATATCGCGGTGGTGGAGCGGGTGAGCCACCGCATCGCCGTGATGCTGCTCGGCGAGATCGTGGAAATCGGTCCGCGCGACGCGGTGCTGCGCAATCCCCAGCACCCCTACACGAAAAAGCTGATCGACGCGGTGCCGATCCCCGATCCCGCCGAACGTCGCAAACGCGGCGGACTTCTGACCGATGAACTCAGAAGCCCCGTGCGACCGCTCGGCTGGGAGCGCCCACCCTCGCGCATGTACCCCGTCGGCGACGGGCACCTCGTGCGCGAGTTCTGATCGGGAGGCTTTCCGGTCCGGCTCACATGGTCGTTGGCCGGGCAAGGGCCGAAGGCCCGCGACCCGGGGCCCATTGGCAACCCCGGCGAGGGCGGAAAGGCCCCGGCGGGCACGGCGGGGGCCGGGCCTTGATGCTTCGCCCTCGTGCGATGAGACGTGGATTGGGCCCCGGATCTCCGCTTCGCTCCGTCCAGGGTGACGACCGAGGAAGATCGCACCGCCTCGGCGTGTCATGCCGCCGCCCCTCCTCCCGGCGTCACCCCGGGCAAGGGCCGCAAGGCCCACGACCCGGGGCCCATTGGCAACCCCGGTGAGGGCGGAAAGGCCCCGGCGGACGCGGCGGGGGCGGGGCCTCGATGCTTCGCCCTTGTGCGAGGACACGTGGATTGGGCCCCGGATCTCCACTTCGCTGCGTCCGGGGTGACGTCTTTGGGGAGGCGAGGCAGCGCCCCTGACCAGCGATTGCGTCCGGGGTGATGGAGGGGACGCCACGCTCCTTGTCATCCCTGCGAAGGCAGGGATCCAGTATCCTCCGAAAGGTTTTGTGCCGCACCGGCATTGCCCCTCGCACCCGACGGCGGCTACTGGATCCCGGTCTCCGGCTTTGCCGGAACCGGGATGACACTTGGGGATTGCATCGGGGGATGCCTCCTCCTGGACGTCACCCCGGGCAAGGGCCGAAGGCCCGCGACCCGGGGCCCATTGGCAACCCCGGCGAGGGCGGAAAGGCCCCGGCGGGCGCGGCGGGGGCGGGGC
>MDTD01058530.1_pt1 | contig 20623 bp, 20 predicted proteins | sample 811221 | NCBI WGS metagenome assembly MDTD01 (sample SAMN05326646, study PRJNA326480) | marine metagenome | isolation source: seawater | place: Pacific Ocean: South West | collected 2011
AGTTGTTGTAGAAAAAAAATATGTAATAGAAATTTTAAAGTTAAAAATCATTTTTTAAAACAAGTTGAAATTCTTTGTAAAAAAAATGGAATTGTATTTATCTTAGATGAGATGATAACTGGTTTTAGATGGGATATAAAAGGAGCGCAAAATTTTTATGGCGTTACTCCTGATCTTAGCACGTTTGGAAAAGCGATGGCGAATGGCTTTTCTGTTGCCGCTGTATGTGGAAAAAGAAAGATAATGGAATTGGGATCGATTACTAACAAGAGAGAGGAAAGAGTTTTTTTACTATCAACAACTCATGGAGCTGAAATGAACGGATTATCTGCATTCATAGAAACAATTAAATTCTTAAAAAAGAAAAAAGTAATTAAAAAAAATTGGGAATATGGTGCAAAATTAATCGAGGAGGGTAATAAAATAGCAAAAAAAATTGGGGTTGATCATTATTTTTATTTTTCAGGGATAGCCTGCTCTCCTATGTATACCTGTTTAGATAAAGATAGAAACATAAGTTTAGAATTTAGAACTCTGTTTATACAGGAAATGTTAAAACATAAAATTTTAATGCCGTGGATTTCAATCTCATACGCCCATAATAAGCAGACTTTGAAAAAAACTTTAATTGCTTTAGGGAAAGTTCTTAAAATTTACAAAAAAGCTTTGGGCAAAGGAGTTGAGAAATATTTAAAAGGACATGTAATAAAACCAGTTTTTAGAAAATATAATTAAGATTATGAAAGAAAGTTTAATAATAAATAAATTTAAAAAGATGTATGGCAAAAATGTTTTTATTAAACTTCATGAGCCCGACTTGTCTTTTAAAGACTTTGGTGAGGTAAAAAAAAGTATAAAAAATAATTATGTTTCTACAATCGGCAATGTAGTAAAGAAATTTGAAAAAAAATTATCAACGATAACAAAATCAAATTTTGTTGTTGCAACAGTTAGTGGAAGCGCTGCACTTCACACAAGTGTATGTGCATTGAACATAAAAAAAAACGAGGAAATTTTAATGCCTACTTTGAATTATATTGCTAGCGCTAATGCTGCACTTCTATGCAACGCAATCCCACATTTTATAGATGTTGAAAGAAATACTTTAGGTGTAGATCCTGTTAAATTAGAAAAATATTTAAAAAAAAATACGATTATTAGAAATAAAATTTGTTATAATAAAAAGACTAAAAGAAAAATTAAAGCAATAATCGTTTTACATGCTTTTGGACATCCATCAAAAATTGACCTTATTAAAAAAATTTCAAAAAAATATCATTTGTACTTAATTGAAGATGCTGCTGAAGCTTTAGGTAGCAAATATAAAAAAAAACACCTAGGTACTTTTGGAGATATAGGGATATTGAGTTTTAATGGAAATAAAATTATTACTTGTGGAGGAGGAGGTGCAATAATTACAAACAATAAGTTGATATCTAAAAAAGCACTACATTTAATTTCAAATTCTAAATTAAATCATAGGTGGAAATATGATTACGACCAATTAGGCTTCAACTATAGAATGCCAGGTATCAATGCAGCTCTAGGTGTTTCCCAACTGATGAGATTAAAAAAATTCATTAAATCGAAAAGAAAAATTTATAAAAAATATGATGAATTATTTTCTAGTGTTAAAAACGTAGAATTATTTAAAGAACCAAAAAATTCTTATAGCAATTATTGGTTAAACACATTGCTGGTTGATAGTAAAAATATTAAACAAAGAGATAATTTAATAAAAAAATTAAATCTAAATGGAATAGCTGTGCGTCCTGTATGGACTTTGTTGCATAAAATTTCCTATTTAAAAAAATTTCCAAAAATGAATTTAGATAATGCAATTAAATTGGAAAAACAAATCATCAGTTTACCAAGTAGTTCACAACTTTTAAATAGAATGTATGTATAAAGATTATAAGATAGAAATTGGCAAAAGTATTAAAGATGCATTAAAAAAATTAAGGAAAAACGGATATAAATGTTTGGTAGTAGTAAATTCTAAAGATATTTTTCTAGGTACAATTAGTGATGGGGATTTGAGGAATGCAATTTTAAATGATAATTCAATAAATTCAAAAATAGATAAGCATGTAAACAAAAAACCCATATTTTATTTTGAAAAAAATTTATCTTTAGCTGGAGCAAAGTCTAAGCTAATTAAATACAATTTGCCCTATATCCCCATTCTATCAAGATTCAAGAGATTAGTGCAGATTATTGATTTAAATTCAATTGATAAGATTAAAGCTCCTGAGAAAATTTCTTTGCCTGTTGTGATCATGGCAGGTGGAAAAGGAACGAGATTATTACCTTACACCAAAATATTACCAAAACCTTTAATACCATACAAAGGCATGCCTTTAATTGAACATATATTGAATAAGTTTAGATCAAATGGCGTGAGTGAGTTTTATATTTCAATTAACTATAAATCATCATTAATAAAAGCCTTTTTTTCTGATTTTAAAAATAGTTCCAAGATTAAATACATAAAAGAAAATAAACCATTAGGAACTGCAGGTAGTTTAAAATTACTCAATAAAATAAAACATAATCATTTATTAGTTGTTAATTGTGACTCATTTTTAGATTTTAATGTAAATAACTTATTTTCATATCATAAAGAGAATAATTGCGACATAACCATTGTAGCATCTTTAAATGCATTAAAAATTCCCTATGGAGTAATTGATACTAACAAAGATGGAAGCTTAATTAAAATGAATGAAAAACCACAATTCAGATTCTTAGCAAACACAGGCTGTTATTTGATTAAAAAGAAAATGATAAATTTAATTCCTAAAAATAAGTATTTCAATTTTAATGAGTTAATAGAAAAAGCGATTAAAAATAAATTAAAATTAAAAATCTTTACTATCAAACAGAGTGATTGGAAGGATTTAGGAACATTAGACGAAATTAATTAAAAAATGAGAGTTTTGTGTACAATATGTGCAAGAGGAGGATCTAAAGGCCTGATAAATAAAAATTTGAAAAAAATTAAAAATAAACATTTAATTTATTACACAATAAATCAAGCAAAAAAATCCAAGTTTTTTGACAAAATTATATTATCTACAGACTCAAAAAAAATTCAACAAGTATCAAAAAAGTATGGTCTTGAAAGTTACTTTCTGAGATCAAAAAGTTTATCAAACTCTAAAATTGGAAAAGTTCCTGTTATAAAAGATGCATTAATAAAAGCAGAGAAAATATTTAAAACAAATTTTGATTATATAGTTGACTTGGATGTTACATCGCCACTAAGGCTAGTTTCAGATATTAAAAAGGGCTTTAAAAAAATTATTAATGAGAATTCAGATATATTATTTAGTGTCAACAAAACGAGAGTTGACCCATATTTTAACTCAGTTGAAATGAAAAATGATAAATCATTTAGACCAATTAAGTCTCTAGGAAACAAAATAAAAAGAAGGCAAGATAGTCCAAAAGTATATGATCTTAATGCTTGTTTTTACATATGGAAAAGGCAAGCATTATTAAAATACGATACTTTATATATTAAGAAAAATTCCATATACGTAATGCCTGACAATAGAGGCTTTGATATCGATGATGAAATTGATTTTAAAGTTGTAAATTATTTTATGAAAAATGAATTATACAAATAAATTAAACTTAAATAAAAAAATAGCTTTTGTAGTTGGCGGTGGCTTAATAGGAAAAGAGGTTGTAAACGCATTTCTTGACAACGGAGCAAAAGTAGTTCTTTTAGATATTGAGAATAACTTTCAATATAAGAAAAAAAATATTTATTTTGAAAAATTTGATATTTCGAAATTATCTCTAATCGAAGATAAATTAAAAAAAATTACAAAAAAACATGGACTTCCAAATATTTTTGTAAATTGTAGCTATCCTAGAACCAAAGATTGGAAAAGAAACTCTTTTTCAAAAATAAATTTAGACTCCTTCAGAAAAAATATTGATATCCACTTGAACTCATTTTCATGGATATCAAAATTAATAGCAGACACAATGTCTAGATCAAAAAATGGAGGATCAATAATAAATTTGGGTTCCATATATGGTATCGTTGGACAAGATTTAAATACTTATTTAGGCACTGACATGAAAGAAAGTATGACGTATTCAATTATTAAAGGAGGACTAACCAATCTTTCAAGACAAATGGCATCTTATTATGGTAAATATAATATTAGAGTTAATACAGTTTGCCCAGGAGGAGTAGAAGACTCAAAACAATCATCTACTTTTAAAAAAAATTATTCAAAAAAGACACCTTTAAAAAGACTTGCGAAGTCTCACGAAGTTGCAAGTGCAATTTTATTTTTATCAAGTGATGCATCGTCATATATCACTGGCACTTCCTTAATTGTGGACGGAGGATGGACTGCTATTTAAAAAATGGTTAATGAAAGAGATTTTTCAATTGGGATAATTTTAAAATTTAGTTCTTTGGAACAATTATTTTATCAAAAAAAATTTTTTATAGAAACTTTGTGTAAAAATTTCAAAAAATTCTATTTCATTAATACATTAAATCTAGAGTCGACTAAAAATAATTTCAAATATAATTCAAAAAATTTTAAAAAAATTTTGCCTAAGAATTCTGTCTTAATTGATCCAATAACCAAAAAAGATTTTGATAATTTTTGTAGTAACAAAAAATTAGTGTTATTTGCTAATCTAGGGTATGAGTGGAAAGATATAGGAATTCATTTTTTACTAAAAAAGAATAAATGTCGCCTTATATTTGCAGCAAATGTTGGGAATCAACAAGGTTCGGAAATTCATTCTGTGTCGTCATTTTTAACTCAATTTTTTTTTAAATTTATTCCTAGAAAAATAGTTTTACTTTTAAGTTTTATGGGTTTAGTTCCAAAAATAGATATAAGATTTGTTAGTAATTTTAAAACTTATAAAGCTCTTTTGTATTTACAAAATAGAATTTTTTACAAAACTTTCAGTCTTTTTTATAATAAAAAAATATATTTAGTAAATTCTATGGCTTTTGATGAATTCAAAACCAGCAAAAGAAAACCTTTAAGTAAAAACATTGTTATGGTGGATACAAATATAAATCATAATGACCAGGTAAGATTTTCTGGAAGAATTAGCAATCACGATGTGATTAAGATTTATAAAGAATTGAATATTTTTTTAAAACAAGTCTCAAAAGTCTACGATAAAAAAATTATTGTTTGCGTGCATCCTTCCAGTGATTTGAAATTTGTAAAAAAAATGATGAGAGAATTTAAAGTTGTTAAATATCAGACCAAAAAACATATTTTTAATGCTTTTATAGTTTTTTTTTATGAATCAGCATCAATAGTAGATGCTTTTGCTTCTAACAAAAGAATAGTGACTCTACAGAATGATTTAATGGGTCAAGGTTGGATAAATCAAATTCAAAGATATCCAAAAATATCTGGAATTCAGAAAATAAATATTACCAATGGATACAATATAAATAACAAAATGGATTTTTTAAAAAAATTAGATACCAGCAGGAATTCAAGAAAATTTAAAAATTTTGTTAAATTAAATGTTAAAGGTGATGGTGATAAAGTTGGAACATTTAAGATTATAAAAATTTTGAAATCTGAATATAGTTTCAACTAATCAAATGAGCTCATTTTTTAATTATAAAAAATATAAAAATTTTAAAAATAAATATATACAAGACGATATTGGAAAATATAGTTATGCTGAATTAGTTAAGGAAACATCAAGATTAAAACAGCTTAAATTAAGCAAAGGATTAGTGTTAAATATTACAAATAACAGCTTCGACTATTTGTTAGGTTACATTTTTTTTATTGAGAATAAATTTCCACAGATATTATTAGATAATGACATCAATGAAGAAAACTTAATTAAAATTATTAAAAGATATGAACCAGAATATATTTATCTTCCAATAGATTTCAAAATTAAGCTTAATAAAACTTATAAAGTTTATGCAAACAAGACCTATCTCCTTTTTTGGAAAAAAGTGAAAAAAACTCAAATAAATAAAAATTTATGCCTTTTACTTCCTACATCTGGTAGTACAGGCGAACAAAAATTTGCAAAAATTTCTTATCAAAATTTAAAAAATAATACTAAGAATATCTCTAAATATTTAAAAATAAATTCTAAAGATACAACAATAACAACTTTACAACCATCATATTCATATGGAATGTCAATATTAAATACCCATATAGATAATGCAGCAAGCATTATCTTAACAAATTTTACTATAGTTCAAAAAAAATTTTGGGATATCTATAATTCAAACCAAATTACAAATTTTAATGGAGTGCCAATCACTTACGAAATTTTAGAAAAGCTAGGATTAGAAATTTTAAACAATAAATACTTAAAATTTCTCACATCTGCTGGGGGTTCAATCAATTTAGATCTAATGAAAAAAATAATAAATTATTCAGAAAAAAGAAAAATAAATTATTATCATATGTATGGGCAAACTGAAGCATCTCCAAGAATTGCTTACGTAAAATATCCAAGAGAAAAAAAATATTTAGGAAGTATTGGAAGATCTATACCAGAGGGAAAAATGTATATTTTATCAAATGAAATAATTTACGAGGGAAAAAATATTTTTGGAGGATATTCAGAATTTAAAAAAGATCTAAAATTTTTTAAGTTCATAAAGAAATTAAATACCGGAGACCTAGGATACAAGAATTCAGCGGGATATTTTTTTTTAATAGGAAGAAAAAAAAGAATAATTAAAATTTTTGGTTATAGATATAATTTAGATGATATTGAAAACATTCTCAAAAAAAACAAAATATCTTGCAAAATAATAGGAAGAAATGACAAACTTTATATTTTTTCAAGAAATAGTTTAAATGAAAAAAAGTTACACCATTTACTATACAAAGAAATGAAATTTCCCAAAGATAAGGTAATAATTAAAAAGATTAAAAAAATTCCCCTAACCAAAAATGGTAAAGTAAGTTACGTTAAATTGGAGTCTTATGTTTAATAATAAAATTATAGATGAAAAAATTTACAATAATTTGTATCAAATACCAAAAAAAGAAAAAAAAAGAATTTTTGAAAAAAAAATAAAAGATCTTACTTTTTATCATTTAGATAAATGTCAAATATATAAGAAAATTATTGGAGACATATATCCAAAATTTAATACAAAAGTTAAAAATTTAGACAATTTACCAATGATACCAGTAAGATTATTTAAACATATAGATTTAATGAGTATCAAAGATGATCAAGTTTACAGAAAACTTTTATCCTCTGGTACCTCATCAAATGCCCCATCAAAAATTTACTTAGATAAAGAAAACGCTCAGAATCAAATAAAAGCTTTAAATAAAATTTTTTCGAGTATGGTTACTGAAAAAAGGTATCCAATGTTAATTATTGGTAGTGAGAAAGAAGTTTCTAATAAAAGTTTATTTAATGCACAAAAAGCTGCAATCCTTGGTTTTTCTATATTTAGTAAAAAAAATTATTATTTACTAGATCAATATAATAAAATTAATTTTAAATTATTGAATGAATTTTTTGAAGTTGTAAGAGACGCACCATTTTTTATTTTTGGGTTTACATCAAGAATCTATAAAGATTTTTTTCAAAAATTAAAAAAAGAAAAGCAAATTTTTAAAAATGCTATCTTAATTCATGGTGGTGGCTGGAAAAAATTAGAAAGTTTAAAAATAGATAATTTAAAATTTAAAAAATTACTAAAAGAAAAATTTAATATATCAAAAATAATTAACTATTATGGACTTGTTGAGCAAACAGGGTCTATATTCATTGAGTCGGAAAAATGTGGTTATTTTCACACCTCATCTTTTTCTGATGTTTTAATACGAGATCAAAATTTTAAATTATTAAAAAACAAACAGAAAGGATTAATACAGTTGATTTCTTTATTGCCCTCTAGTTACCCTGGTCATAATATTCTAACTGAAGATTTAGGAGAAATATTCGGTGAAGATGACTGCGTGTGTGGATTAAAAGGCAAGTATTTCAAGGTTCATGGAAGAATTGAAAAAGCTGAAATTCGCGGTTGTGGAAATATAAATGATTAATCTAATTACAGAAAAAAATTTTAACTTAAACTTGGTAAAAATTAAAACCTACAAACCATTTAATGAGGATATTTTAAAATCAATAGACTCTCTCTCAAAAAAAATCATTCACTCGAAAGAGGCTAAACGATCTAGTGAAATTATGGCTCTGGGTTTTTGGATGAGAAAGTCAAATATTTATAGTTATAAAAAAAGATATGATGAGGATGTAACAAAATTTAGTAATGGTTTAGGAATGTTATTCCATGTCCCCCCGTCGAACATAGAGACAGGTTTTGCATATTCTTTATTTTTTGGTTTAATTACCGGTAATACTAATATACTTCGGCTTCCAAAAAATTCTAAAAAAATAGCAAATTTTTTAATCTCCAAAATTAATTCATTGAAAAAGTATCAAAAAAAAATTCTTAAAGAATTGATTTATTTAGTCACTTTCGAGAGAAATGATGAATTAATAAATGATATATCAAATATTGCAGATGCTAGATTAATTTGGGGAAGTGATGAGACTATTAATTTTTTTAAAAGTTTAAAAACAAAAATATCATGCAGAGATATGTTTTTTTCAGATAAATTTTCTTTATGTTTAATAAATAGTGATGACATTGTGAAATTAAGTAAAAATGAAATGAATGTATTAACCAAAAAATTTTATAACGACACTTATTTAATTGATCAAAATGCCTGTTCATCTCCCCATTTAATTCTCTGGACTGGAAAAAATATTGAAAATGCGAAAAAAAAATTTTGGAAAAAAATGTCAATAGTTATTAAACAAAATTATAATCTAAAACATTTTGCTGCAATAGATAAGTTTAATAGTGCAATGATTTATTCTGCATCTAAAAATGAAAAAATCAAAATAGATAATAATGAAAATTATTTAATAAGAATTAATTTAAAAAAACTCGATAAAAAAATTGATAAACTAAAAGGTAAATGGGGATTGTTTTATGAGTTTAACAATAAAAATAAATTTATAATTAATTTACCTTTTTCAAAAAAATATCAAACAATGACTTATTTTGGGTATAAAAAAAATGAAATAGAAAAAATGATAGATAATTCAAACATTCACTCGTTGAATAGATTGGTTCCTGTAGGATCTTCTTTAGATATGAACTTGTATTGGGATGGTTATGATATAGTATCAACTTTAACGAGAAAAATTTCTTTTTCTTAAATGGCATCATATGGAATTAGATAAAGAAAAAATATTAGACTATCAAAAGAACCGTAGTCCTTACTTGATGATTGATCATGTAACAAAAGTAATACCTGGCAAATTATCTGAAGGGTATAAGTTATTAGATGAAAATGAATGGTTCTTCAAAGTTCACTGGGAAAATGATCCAAATATGCCAGGGATGCTTCAACTCGAAGCCTTAGTTCAAATGGCATCAATTTCCATATTTACTTTAGATGGCAATAAAGGAAAGACAGCTTATTTAACAAATGTTAACAATGCAAAATTTATAAAGAAAATTTTGCCTGGCGAGAGACTCGAATTGAAAACAAAAATTATTTCATTTAAGAGAGGACTTGCAAAATGTTATGGAGAAGGTTTTGTAAAAAATAATTTAGCTATTAAATCTGAATTTATGCTAATATTGACAGACCAAATATTAAAATATACAACAAACCAAAAAAATTATTAATATGCCGATCGCCTCATCACTCCTTGATAAACCCAGACTAATGAAAAAGTTAAGAGACTTTTATATTTACGTCCAAAAAAATGATGGAAAAGTTGGTCAAAAAACAAGAGGAATAGATTTAAATTTTAACAATGCCTGCAATTTAAGATGCAAATATTGTTTTACTAATTCTCCAAAAGGAGATCACGTAAAGGAGTACTTGGATTATGATGCAATTGCCAAACTTGCAGATGAAGCAGATGAACTTGGATATTTTGAATTTGATTTACAGGGAGGTGAATTATTACTGCAACCGAAGAAATTATTCAAAGTTCTTGAAGCTATTAGACCTGAACGCTTCTATATGTATCTCACTACTAATGGATATTATTTAGATGAAAAAATGGCTAAAAGACTTGCTGAATATAAAGTTAGCAGAGTTTCTGTAAGCATTGATAGCATGGATGAAAAAGTTCATGATGAAATCAGGGGGAGAAAAGAGTCATGGAAAAGAGCAATTGCTGCACTTGAGCATGTAAAAAATGCAGGTATGGATCCTTATTTGAATATTACAGTAGGTCACTACAATGCAAATACAGATCACTTTAAGCAACTGTTAGATTACTCAAAACAAAAGAAATACAAAACCCTTTTGAATGTTGCTGTTCCTTCAGGGATGTGGCAAAACGTTGAAGGCATTATATGCGATGACAAAGATAGAGAATATTTAAGAAAAATCCGAAAAGAGTATAAAAATCTTGTAAGAAATGTTTGGAACCCTTTTGACAAGAATCATGAAAAAATTTTAGGATGTACAACTGTTAATAGACTTTACATTACTCCAATCGGAGATGTTTTAGTTTGCCCTTACGTTCATATTAAAATTGGCAATATCTTTGAAAAAAGTTTGAAAGAGATTGTAGATTACGGCTTCAGTATTAAGCATTTTAGCAATCATAGTGATTTGTGTTTAGCCGGAGAAGATAAAAACTTTATAGAAAAATTTATGACTAAATCAGGTCAGAGTATCTTCAAGCCGGCTTTAGCAAGTGAAATTTTTTCAGATGAAGACTTCATAAAAGATGCTTCTAGCTAACAAAACTGCTGTAGTAACAGGAGCAAATCGAGGAATTGGCCAATCCATTATAGATTTATTCTCAAAAAACGGAGCAAATATTTTTGCATGCTCTCGTGAGGTGAACGACAAATTTTCTCAATTTATAAAACTTACTGAACAAAAATACAAAAACAAAATAATTCCTTTAGAATTAGATCTTTCCAATATTAATAGTATTAAATCAGCTTTTGCGAAGATCAAAGAAGAAAATCTTGAAATTGATATTTTAATTAATAATGCTGCAACAATACATACAGCATTATTTAATATGACCTCAATTGATAAACTGAAGGAAATATTTGAAATTAACTTTTTTTCACAGACATTATTCACTCAATATATATCAAAACTGATGATAAAAAATAATTCAGGAAGTATAGTATATATGTCTTCATCTTCTGCGATTGACTCAAATGAAGGGAGAAGCGCTTATTCAGCCTCAAAAGCAGCAATTATTTCTCAAGCTAAAACTCTTTCAAGAGAATTGGGAAGGCACAATATAAGAGTAAATGCAATAGCACCTGGATTAACAAAGACGGATATGATGTATGAAAATACATCTAAAGAGATAATTGACCAATTTAAAAATAATATTTCTTTGAATAGGTACGCAGAAAAAATAGAGGTGGCTAATGTTGCTTTATTTTTATCCTCTGAATTATCATCGTATATTAACGGTCAAACAATAAGAGTTGACGGTGGATTATGATGAATAATGATATCACAGATAAAATTAAGAAATTTGCTTTGTGTATGAGAAAAGATATTTTAGAAATGTCATTATCTGCAGGTGCAAGCAGTTCACATTTTGGTGGTGCCTTATCTGTAGTTGACATAATCTCAACTTTATTTGTAACACAAATAAAGTTCAGAAGCTCTACTTCTGATAAAAGCGATAGAGACAGATTAATTTTAAGTAAAGGTCATGCATGTTTGGCTTATTATGCAGCATTGTCTCAAATTGGAATATTAAAAAAGGAAGAACTTCTAACATTTGAAAAAGACGATTCAAGTTTACTAGGTCACCCAGTAAAAAATGAGGAAATTGGAATAGATTTTTCCACTGGATCTTTAGGCATGGGACTATCACTTGGTATAGGAGTAGCGATTGCTCTAAAGAAAAAAAAAATAAATAGAAAAGTATTTGTTATATTAGGCGACGGTGAGTGCAATGAGGGATCAGTATGGGAAGCAGCGATGTCAGCGGCTAATTTAAAATTAGATAATATTTTTGTAATAATAGATAGAAATAATTATCAACAAACAGGAAAAAATTCAGAAATTATGGATTTAAGAGATTTAGCATCGAAATGGAAAAGTTTTGGCTGGAACGTTAAAGAGATAAATGGTCATGATGTTGATCAATTACAAAATTATTTTAAAACAAAAAAAGACAATGAGATTCCCCAAGTTGTGATTGCAGACACCATTAAAGGAAAAGGTTTCTCATTCTCTGAAAATAATAATGAATGGCATCACAATGTGTTGACAAAAACTTTTTACGAAAAAGCTATTGAGGAATTAAAAATTGAAAATGATAATTAATGAGAGAAATATTAAAATTTGGTCTACAATTGGACCAAGAGCAACATTTGGGTTAGCTGCGCTTGAAATAGTTAAAGAAATAGAAAATTTAATAATAATGACTAGCGATGTATCAACATCAGCAGGTCTAGATAGATTTAGAAAAACTTATAAAGATAACTATGTCGATATTGGTATAGCTGAACAGAATTTAATTGGAATTGCCGCAGGTCTTTCTAGTGAAAATTTTAATGTTATAACAACTACTTTTGCTCCTTTTCAAACGATCAGATGTTGTGAACAAATCAAAGTAAATCTTGGGTATATGCAAAATAAAATATGTATGGTTGGTTTGGCAAGTGGTCTCGTTCTTGGAAATTTAGGATATACTCATTGTTGCATAGAGGATATAGGAATTTTAAGGTCTATACCAAATATAAATATAGTTTCCCCTTCAGACTCTTTGGAAACAATAAAATCAATTTATGCAGCTCTTAGTGACAATAGATCGACTTATGTAAGATTAACAGGTGGATCAAATAATCCAATTATAAATAAAGAGGATTATAAATTTGAAATTGGTAAATCAATCAAGTTAAGGGATGGAAAAGATGTCACAATATTTTGTTCAGGCGCATGTGTATTTAATGCTTTAGAAGCAGCAAAATTATTAGAAAAAGAAAAAATATATGTTGAGGTTATTAACATGCACACGATAAAACCTATTGATAAAGAGTCTATTAAAAAATCTTTAGAAAAAAAATTAATATTAACAATAGAGGAACATAATATTATTGGTGGTTTAGGATCTGCTGTGTCAGAGGTTTTGTCAAATTATACTAATAGACCAAAACATGTTTTTTTAGGAATTAATGATTATTATAGTAAGGGTGGTAGCTATGAGTTTTTAAAAGAAAAGCATGGACTTGATATTAAAAGTATAATAAATAACGTGAAAAAAAATTTTAACTAATGTCAAACGAAGATCAGTACAAAAAAACTTTTTCCAAAGCACTTTCCATATCCGAAGATTTTGATGAAAAACTTAAGTATAACGAAATACCAGAGTGGGACTCTATCGGACACATGACGTTGATATCTGAGCTTGAAGAAGTTTTTAAAGTAAATTTTGAAACTGATGACATTGTCGATTTTAGTTCCTTCTTAAAAGGAAAAGAAATATTAAAAAAATACGGAATCAACCTTTAAAATTACTAATAATTTAAATTTGTATAGATAAATTATTGAATTTAGGATATTAATGTTCAATATTTGAACATAATATATAGTTTAACATATATATAATATTTAATATGATTAATAAAAAAAAACGAGAGATATTGCATAATCAAGGGTTCATTTTATTAAATAACGTTATTGAAAAAAAAAAAATTAAATTGATCAAAAAAGAAATTATGTCTGTGATGGCACAATTTGATTATAATAAGAAATCTTACAAGAAAAATAAAAATAAAATTGATTTTTTATTTGAAAATATATCAAAAAACAAATTTTTAAGATCAAATATATATAAGTCAATTTCACATTTACAATCACTCTATGATTTATGCTCTTCTCCAAAAATTAAAAAAATTCTAAAATTTTTAAAATTTAATTCACCAAGACAATTAGGTACATCAATATTTGCAGTTGAACCAAATAATGAAAACTTTTTACTTTTGCCACATCAAGACATCAGAAATAATTTTAGCAGTAAGAAAGCTTTTAATTTTTGGTTCCCACTCTCTTCAGGTAAAAAACTTGGTGGCATAGGAATTTATCCAGGATCACATAAATTTGGACCTTTAAAACACTCAGTCAGCAAAGATAAGAAAAAAGTAGTTATTAATAGAAAAATTTTAGACAAACTCAAAAAACCAGTTTTAATTGAAAATTTTAAAGAGGGAGATGTTTTAATATTTAGTCCATATACCGCTCATTTTTCGATAAAGAATAATGGAAACAAAGTAAGATGGACTTGTGCGACTTGTATAGATGATCCTTCTGTGTCCCCACATTTTACGAAAAAATTTAATCCTTTTAATAAGAAAAAATATATTACAAATAAAACTAACGAAGAATTACAGAGAGGCATTTAAAAAAAATGATTTCATTCAAAGAAAACAATTTAAATGAGTTGAGAAGCAAACCCCAAGTTATTCTGTATGGAGCAGGTATGATTGGAAGATTAGTTTATCATTATTTAAATGAAAATGGGATTAATATCGATTTTTTTTTAGACTCAGATAGAAGGTTGTCATTCAAAAAAGTGGGTGAAAAAAAGATATTTACACTGGAAAACTGTCCAGAAATTAAAAATAACTCTTCTGTTTTTCTCACAAATTCTTATTTCCTAGATGTTGTTCCAAAAGTTAAGAGTAGAAAAATTACAAATATTTTTTCATGTGAAAATATTATTGATAAAATTAATTTTCAAGAGATCTATAAAAGCAAGTTATTTTTCGATTATCAAGAAATTTATCCATTAGAAAAAATTATCAGACACACTAATTTCTATAAGGATATGTTAAGAAAGGATCAATACAAATTAGAAAATTATATTTATATAAAATCTCTTGATGTTCAGGTTACAGAAAAATGTTCTGCTAAATGCTTAAATTGTTCTAATTTAATGCATTATTATTCAAAACCTAAAGATGCTAACAATGAAGATACAAATAAGTCACTTGATGTATTTATGAGTGTGGTTGATCAAGTAGATGAACTTAGAATAATTGGTGGAGATCCTTTTATGAATAAAGAACTTCATAAAACAGTATATAAACTTTTAACTTATGAAAATGCCAAAAAAGTTGTTGTTTATACGAATGCTAAAATTGTACCAAAAAATGAGAACCTTGAATGTTTAAAAAATTCTAAGGTAGTGATTGATATATCAAATTATAAAAATGAAGCATCAAAAAATTATGAAAAATTAGTCGAAGTTTTAAGACAAGAAAATATAAATTTTACAACAAACATTATTACCCAATGGCAAGATTGTGGAAGAGTTTTACCTGACACTAATGAAAATGAGAAACAATTAACTGAAAAATTTGTTAATTGTTGTAATAGCGAATTAATATCAATGTTACATGGTAAAATATATAGATGTCCATTTTCGGCAAATTTATCGAATATAAGCAAACAACACAATGAACCTAAAGATAGTGTTAATTTATTAGACGAAAACATCAATAAAGAAACGTTAAAAGAAAAAATATTTAATTTAGTTTACAATAAAGATTATTTGTCAGCTTGTAGAAACTGCAATGGAAGGGACTACACAACCAAATGGATAGATGCTGCTGTTCAATTAAAAGTGCCAAACAGTTTGAAAATTTGAATTACGCTACTAAATCATTTAATGAAAACGATACTTAGTATAAATATACTTAATTATAATAATTACATAAATTTAAAAAAAACATTAAAAAGCCTTGCCTCTTTAAGACATTTAGAAATCGAGTTATTAATTTTTGATGATAATTCTAAAGATAAATCCATTCAGATTGCAAAAGAATTCAAAAAAAAGGACAGTAGAATCAAAATTTATAAAGTGAAAAAAAATTTAGGAGTTGGAAATTTGAGAAATTTAGCATTGACTGAATGCAAAGGTCAATATTTAATGTTTGTTGATAGTGGTGATCAAGTTTATTCAAAAAATATTGATGCAACAATTAGTCTTTTGAAGAAAAAAAAATTCGAACTGCTAGTTGGAAATTTTAGATCTGAAAAGCCAGATCATGGATGTTTCAAATTTAAAGGGAAAAAGATAAGAGAAAAAAGTCTGATCAATCAACTATTGAGGGAAAATAAAATTGAATTTAGAACTGTTTGCTGGAGATTTATAGTCTCTAAAAAATTTTTATTGAATAATTCAATTAAATTTACAGAAAATAATAGAAAAATGGAGGATATAGAATTTGTTTTAGGAATTCTTACAAAGTCAAAAAAAATTTTAAATTTAAATCAATATTTGATTAACCAAAGATATGATCAAAATTCATTAACAGAAAAAAATGGAACTAAAATCACCACTATAGATTTATTCGATGCATGGCGCACAACTCGCAATGTTTTAAAAGAGTCTTACCGTCTCGAAGGTTATAAGATAAAATTTGTTTTACAAATATTAAGAAAAAATTTGTTAAATTATCTACCATTAATTATTTTTTTAAACAAAAAACAATTAAAAAAATTTAATACCTTTAAGGTAAATATTTATAATTTTAAGAATAAAGATATCTCTATTTATAATGAGTTTATAAATTTATTTTCTAATCCCTCGAATGAATTATTTAGTTTAAAAAAAAAATATTTAAGTTACCTAAATAAAATGGATATCAAATCCAGAAAGATAGTTTTATACTGTTATTCATTTTGGGCTTATATATTTTCAAAATATTTAAAGAAAAAAAATATAAAACCAAAAGTACTTTTAGACTCTAATAAGCTACTCAATAACAGATATGATCAAAGTTTGAGTTTAAAGGTATTAATCCCAAATAATTTTATAAAAAAAAATCAACATATAAAATTGTATAGTTTTTTTGTTCTTAACAAATCTATAAATACATTTTATATAATTAAAAAAAAGCTCATCAAGTTACAAGTAAATAAAAAAGATATCTATTACTTAAATTTTGGATCATATGTTTGAAATTTTTAAAAATTTAAAAAAAATTTTTTATCTATTTAAAATAGCAGATTTTAAATCATTTAAATCTGTATTTTTAGGTATGATGGTGTGTACTTTTTTTGAAATATTAAGTTTGGGTTCTGTTCCAGTTTTTATAGTATTATTATTAGACCCATCGACACTAATTGATAATCAATACGGTATACCGATACCAGAATTTATTTCAAATATAGAGCGTTTAAATCTGGTTATTTTTGGATCGTTATTAGTGATTTCAATTTTTATAATCAAAAATTTATATTTATTTTTTTTTAATTATTATAAAAATTTTCAATTAAGAAAAATCAAAACTAATTTACAAAAAAAATTATTTTCATCTTACTTATATGCTCCATATCTATTTCATCTAAAAAATAACCCTGCTTATTTGACAAGAAATTTAATAGAGGAAATAAGAAATTGTTTAGAAAGTATTAATCAATTTTTACATCTTTTTTTAAATATATTGATTTCTTTTTTTGTATTAGTTTTTATTTTTTCTGTAGATTTTAAAGTTTCAACAATAGTTTTATTAATTCTAGGAATTTTTTCTTTTACTTTTTATTCAAGTATAAAAAAAAAGCTGATTCTTTGGGGAAAACAAATACAACAATTTAAAGGTGATTTATTTAAACAAATAAATGAAAGTATTAATTCTATTAAAGAAATTAAAATCTATGAAAAAGAAAAAAATCAGTCTGATAAATTTTTTAATAAAGTTGACTCTTTAGAAAATATAATTTTTGTTGAGGGTTTAATAACTTTAATTCCAATATTTATTCTCGAAATTATTGCGATTTTATTGATTACCTCTATAACAACTTATTATCTATATCTAGGTAAATCTATGGATATTATCATTCCATTAATATCTTTGTATACTGTTGCCTCAATAAAGATAATACCTGCAATAAATAAAATTTCTTTATCACTTTCGAAGATAAAATTTTTTTCACCTTCATTAAATTTAATAAATGATCAATTTTCATTTTTTGAAAGCTTTATTTTAGAGAATAGAAAATCCAAAAAAGAAATATTTATAGATACAAACACCAAGATAAGCTTCAATGAAGTTTCCTTTTCTTATAAAGAAGGTACTACTTTTAATATAAATAATATTTCAACAGATTTTTATTTAAATCAAAATTTAGGAATAGTTGGACCCTCTGGTGCAGGAAAAACTACTCTAATTAATTTAATTACAGGATTAATAAAACCAACTAGTGGAATTATTAAAGTTAACAATGAAAATTTATCTTCTCACATAAGTTCATGGAGGAATTGTATTGGGTATGTACCTCAGGACGTTTATCTAATGGATGATACAATAAAAAAAAATATAGCCTTTGGAATAGATGAAGAAGATATAGATTTTGAAAAAGTTGAAAAAGTCTCAAAAATTGCGCAAATACATGACTTCATTTTATCCTCTGAAAAAGCTTTTGAAACACCTGTTGGTGATAGAGGAATTAGGATTTCTGGAGGACAAAAGCAAAGAATTGGAATAGCTAGAGCTTTATATAGAAATCCAAAAATGATTATATTTGATGAAGCTACAAGCAATCTAGATTTGGAAAATGAAAATAATTTATTAGATGAAATACATAATAATATTATTGGATGTAGTTTGATAATAATTTCCCATAGAAAAAATTCTGTTAAATATTGTGATAAAGTTTTACTTATAGAGAAAGGTAAATTAACCAAAGAGGGTTCAGTTGAAGAAATTTTTAAAGATTATGATTAAATTATGAAAAAAATTTATCACTGAGTAATGAAAATCATTTACGATCATAAAATTTTTTGGAGGCAAAAATATGGTGGTATTTCAAGGTATTTTGTAAATTTACTCAAAAACTTTGAAAACCTGAATGTAGATTATAAGATTATTTCACCCTTTTATAAAAATAATTACCTAATTGAAGAAATACAAAAAGAGAAAATTGTTGGAAAATATATAAAAAAACCATTTCCAAAAACATCTTTCATAATTAACACTTATAATGATTTATATTTCAATTTTTTTTTAAAAAAAAATAAACCAGATTTGATTCATACAACTTATTATAATAAATTAATAAAAAAAGACGGAATTCCCCTTGTAACAACTGTATATGATCTTATTCATGAAAAAAATTTAATTATCAATAATAAATATCATTTATTAAAAAAAGAAGTTTTAGATATTACAGATCACATAATTTGTATATCGAATAAAACTAAAAAAGATTTGATGGAAATATACAATATACCAAATGATAAAATTTCGGTAGTTTATTTGGGTTCAGATCATTTGAATAAAAATAACAATAATAATAAAAATAATGATAACTCAAATATAAAAAATGAAAAGCCATTTTTAATATTTATCGGTTCAAGAAAAAAGTATAAAAATTTCACTTCACTCTTAAAATGTATTTCCAACTCTGAAAAAATTAAAAATAATTTTGATTTAATAATTTTTGGTGGAGAAAAAATTGACTCCAATGAAAAAAATTTAATCAAAAATTTAAATTTGGATCCTATGCATATAAAACACAAAAATGGTAATGATAATGATTTAGTTAATCTTTTAAGAAACTCAACATGTTTTGTTTTTCCGTCTTTAGATGAAGGTTTTGGGTTACCAATATTAGAGTCTATGAGAAATAGATGCCCTGTTATTTGCTCAGATATAACGATTTTTAGGGAAGTTGCTGGAAATGCTGCTGAATATTTTAATCCACAAGATATTGATGACATGAAAAATAAATTAGAGGAAACTTTGTTTTCAAACAATAGGTTAGAGGAATTAAAAATATTAGGTTTTAATAGATCTTTAAAATTTAGCTGGGCAGATTGTGCCACAAAAACTTTAGAAGTTTATAAAAAACTTATTATTTAATTTATTAGCTAAAAAACTTAAGTAATAAAATATTTTTTATTGTTCTAAAAATTTCAATTTTGGGAATTTTTGATTTACCTTGAGATCTATTTTTAAATATTATTGGAATTTCCTTTATCTCATAATTTAGTTTATTTATTCTGTATATTGTCTCCATAAAAAAACTATAACCTCTAGAGTTAATCAAATTAAAATCAAAATCTTTTAATTTAACAAGATTAAAACCTCTAAATGATGAGGTAAATTCGTTACAATTAATTCTTAAAAAATATTTAAAAACTTTGTTTCCTACTACGCTTAAGAAAAGCCTAAATCCACTCATCTCGCATTTTCCGCCAAGTGAATATCTGGAGCCAATAACAAATGGAAATTCATTTAAAAGACTCATTATCTTAGGAATTTCAGATGGGTCATGAGAAAGATCAGCGTCCATTGAAACAAAGTTTGTGTAATTATTTTTTTTGGCATATTCATATGCCAATTTATGAGCGGTGTCTAAACCAGATTTACCATCTCTAATAATGACTTTTAAGTTTGGTAAATTTTTTTCTAATTGTTGCAAAATTTCCCATGTTTTATCTGGGCTATTGTCGTCAATTACAAGTATATCAATATTTTTATTAAGTTTATTTATATCGTTAATGAGTTTTTTTATATTTTCTTTTTCATTGTAAGTTGCAGTAAATATTAATGTTTTACCCATAAAAAAATTGGTTTAATTAGTAT
>MDTD01049212.1_pt1 | contig 20620 bp, 16 predicted proteins | sample 811221 | NCBI WGS metagenome assembly MDTD01 (sample SAMN05326646, study PRJNA326480) | marine metagenome | isolation source: seawater | place: Pacific Ocean: South West | collected 2011
GCATTGTCGCACGTGACGAAGGCGAAATGGTCGGCGTGATCCTCTGTGGAACGTCCGGTAACAGTGGCCTCATGCACCAATTGGCGATCTCACCCTCCCATCAGAACACCGGCCTGGATCGCCAACTCATCGATGAAGCGCTGGGCAAAATGCACCGCAAGGGACTTTACAAATCACGCATCAGCCTCCGACCCGGTTCACCCAACCCCCATGCGTTCTGGGAAGCAGCCACTTGGCAGACCGAAGCGGTCGAAGGCGAAATCCCCTGTGCATACGACTATGCCTCCGTCCAGTAAACACCTGATTCATCGTTGTTGCAATCGGCATAAACCAACCCGCATCCAAACCAATGTTGCAGCGAAACAACATCAACCTTAACACCAGAGCAGCCTACGACGATATCCAAAATGATGATGTCGCATGACCAACCCAACCTGAAACTCACCACCGACAGCTTCATCCAATCTTCGGATGGCAAGAGTGGCGGTGCTCCGGCTTTACCTGAGTCCGACGAAGCACCAGCAAGACTGGCCCACGAATTGGCCAACCTGCTTGATGGTTCACTGCGAAATGTCGGCCTTGCCATCAACACACTCAAAACCGACGCGGAGCATCAGAACGATGCGGATGTACAGCATCGTCTGGAAGTGGCATCCAATGCCATGCAGCAGATGGCCATGCTCATCCGCCGTTGGATGACGCGGTCCCATACGCCTGATCGACTGCACGCCCAGACGCATACACTGACGCAGACCATCGATCATGCCATCCGACTGCTCATGCCTGCAGCACGGTCACGTAACATCGACATCATTACGGAAATCGACCAGAGCATTGCGTCACTACCTGCTGGCCCGATCTACCCGATCATTGCCAACGCGGTGCGCAACAGCATCGAAGCCATCAACTCCGACATGGTCAACCGACCCGGTCGATCGCGAGGCAATATCGTGGTCAGCGGTGAGATGGTGCAAGGTCAGGTTGTCCTGCGCATCAGTGACAATGGCCCGGGCTTTGATCCGACGTTGCTCGATCCCAATGGTCAGATTCGCTACGGCGTGACCACCAAAGATGCAGGCTACGGACTTGGCTTATCCCTCTCACGAGAGATCGTCGACCGACTGGGAGGTCAGATGTATGTCGGCCTGCCCGATGAACCGTCGGACTATCGCGGGGCGGAGATGATCGTCCGTTTCCCTGCTGCCAAATTACAGGAGTTTGACCGGTGAGTGAACAACCCGTCAACAAGCCCAAAGCCCTGATTGTCGACGATGATCCGATCATCGCTGAAAGTCTTGCACAGTTCCTGGCAACCGATGGGATCAGCGCTGCCATCGCAGGCGATGGTTATGAAGCCATGGAACATCTGGACCAGGGACAGGACCAGCATTACGGCCTGGTGATCACCGACATGAACATGCCGCGATGTGATGGCATTGAACTGCTCAAGAAAATCCGCAAACACTATCCCGATCTCTCCGTCATCGTCATCACCGGCTATGCAAAAATCCAGACCGCTGTCGAGTCGATCAAACTCGGCGCGGTGGACTATCTGACCAAGCCGATCATCGACTCGGAACTGCGCATCTCCATCGACAAGGCCATGCAACACCATGCCCTGCTTGCAGAGAACAAATCCCTGCGTGCTCAACTTGCAGAGCGTTACGGTATGGGGTCAATCATCGGGACCGACTACCGTATGCAGCGGGTTTACGACCTGATCGAAGCCGTTGCCCCCAGCAAAACCACCGTGCTCATTGATGGTGATTCAGGTACCGGTAAATCACTGGTCGCCCGCGCAGTGCATCAGCGGTCCGAGCGGCACTCCGGCCCGTTTGTCACATTTTCCTGTGGCTCGATCCCTGAGACGCTGCTCGAATCCGAACTCTTCGGCCATGTCAAAGGGGCTTTCACCGGCGCCGAATCCGACAAGCTCGGCAAGATCATGGCAGCCAACGGCGGCACGCTTTTCATCGACGAAATCAACTCGGCCACCCCTGCGTTACAGCTCAAACTCCTGCGCGTCCTCCAGGAACGCCAGTTCGAACCACTGGGCTCAACCAAGACGCAGGAAGTGGATGTGCGTTTTGTGCTTGCCACCAACAAGCCGCTTAAGGCGATGGTTGATGCGGGCACGTTCCGTGAAGACTTGTATTACCGCATCAACGTGGTGAACATTGAGCTTCCCCCCCTGCGGGAACGATCCGGCGACATCTCGCTGCTTGCTGAGCATTTCCTGGGCAAGTACTGCAAGGAGATGAACAAGACGATCACGAGTCTGACTGCCGAAGCCAATCGCGCTTTGCAGAAACACAACTGGCCGGGCAATGTCCGCGAGTTGGAGAATGCGATTGAACGCGCGGTGGTGCTCAGTCGTCGGCCGGTGATTGATATTGATGACCTGCCTCAGACGATCCGCGAGATGGCTGACGAAGCAATTGCTGCCACCCGTCGCAAGGACAGTGATGACGATGCCAACGCCGTCATCCCCGCGCTGGATCACGGCTGGACCCCCATGCCCCTGCAACAGGCGTTGGAAGAACCCGAGCGTCAGATTCTGCTCGCTGCGTTGAAAGCCAATGACTGGAACCGCCAGGAAACCGCCAAACAACTCAACATCAACCGCACCACGCTGTACAAAAAGATCAAGCACTATCACCTGGTTGAAGGCTGAGCCTTGCCTGTCAATTGACCGCTGATTTTTACCACGAAGACACGAAGAGCACGAAGGACACGAAGAATTGATTTCTTTGTATTTCCCAAGGCATCTATCTATGTCTTTGTGGCTATAAATCTTTCAAATTCAAAACCCCAATGCCTTGTCCTTCGTGAACTTCGTGTCCTTCACGTCTTCGCGTTAAACCTCACCCAACAATCACCAGCGAATCGACTCAAAGCCGGTAACCCGATATCATGTCGCAGATGGATATTCTGGCTGCCAACAATCTCACCAAGGTCTACAACGGTCGCACGGTCGTCAAGGACGTTTCGTTTCATGTCGGTGAAGCGGAAATTGTCGGTCTGCTCGGTGCCAATGGTGCGGGCAAAACCACCAGCTTTCGCATGGTCATGGGCATGATCCGACCTGAGAACGGTAATGTGCACTTCAATGGCCAGGAAATCACCAAGCATCCCATGTACCGACGAGCCCAGATCGGCATCGGCTACCTGGCGCAGGAACCGTCGGTCTTCCAGCGACTCACCGTCGAGGAAAACCTCATGGCCATCCTCGAAACCCGACACATGGACAAGCACCAGCGTCGCGAACGTGCTGAAGAACTAATGGCACAGTTCAACCTCACCAAACTCCGACGCCAACAGGCCCGCACACTCTCGGGCGGTGAACGACGTAAACTCGAAATCGCCCGTGCGTTGGTCACTGACCCGTCACTGATCTTTCTGGATGAACCGTTCTCCGCAGTGGATCCGTTGACCATCGAAGAACTGCAGGTCGAAATCAAACGGCTGCGCGATGAACATCACATTGCAGTCCTCGTCACCGACCACAACGTCCAGCGGACCCTGGAAATCGTCGACCGGGCTTACGTCATCTTCGAAGGCACCGTCTTCGCTGAAGGCACACCCAAACAATTGATCAACGACGAGCAGGTCAAGAAACTGTATCTGGGTTCGACGTTCAAGGGCGATGAGTTCGATTAATGAAAGGGATTAGGGATTTGTAATTAGGGATTAGGGCAGATATCCAAACGGCTGCCAGTATTTTTCTTCCCCTAATCCCAAATCCCTAATCACTAATCCCCGAATCATGACCAAAAAAAAATCCACAACCCGACGTCCCAAGCAAGACCACAACCGCAAAGGTGTACCCACGGAGTTCACTGATGCAGCGCGTGGTATCCGACTGCAAAAAGCCCTGGCGGACGCGGGCGTGGCATCACGTCGTGAAGCTGAGCAGATGATCGAAGAAGGTCGCATTTCGGTGAACAAGAAATTGATTACCGCCCTGCCTGCCTTTGTCGATCCGAAAGAAGATATCATCCGTGTCGATGGCAAGGCGATTCACAAAATCGTCAACACCAAAGCCAACGAACGCAAAGTCTGCATCATGCTCAATAAACCCCGTCACTGCATTTGCACATCAGATGACCCACAAGGTCGGCGAACGGTGCTCGATATGGTGCAGTACGACAACATGCCCCGTCTGTTCCCCATCGGGCGATTGGATGCCGAGTCCACGGGGTTACTGCTTCTGACCAATGACGGTGATCTGGCGCAGCAACTGACGCACCCCAGCTATGGTGTCCCCAAGACATACAACGTTTCGATCCGCGGAAAACTGATGCCAGAGGACATTGAGAAACTCAAAAAAGGTTTGGTATTAGCTCATCGCGCGCCACGTGGCATGAAGGTCAAACGCGCCCATGCCACGGAAGTCAAACTCCTGAACTTTGGTCGAGGTGGCAGTGGCGATCGTACCAACGTGAGTATCACCTTGCGTGAAGGCCAAAACCGTGAAATCCGCCGCCTCATTGCAGGCATCGGCTACAAAGTCCGACGCCTGGAACGCGTGAGTATCGGCCCGCTGGTGCTCAAGGGCTTAGCCACCGGCCACTGGCGCATGCTCGAATCCCGAGAAATCAACAGCCTGAAAAAAGCCGCCAAGCAGGCCAAAGCCCAATCGCAGAATGATGCGTAAAATGATCAGCGACACGCCCACGGAAATATCGCAGCGATTGCCGTTTAATCACAGCTGAAACAAATCAGATTGATTACAACAAGTCTCTACTCGGATTTCAGACTGAATACCCAAACTGCTGCATGACGTTGCCAGCAATGTCGGTGATCATTTTCTTTTCGTCTGCACTCAGGTCATCCGGTTTGATGTAGCCTTTTTCGTTGGAACCTGCCATCAATTCACTGGAGACAGCAAAGGTGTTGATCTTGCGTTTCATGACACTGCGATCAATGCCGGTGATGCCCGCGAAACGTTCGATCTGATCGATGATGGGATCGGGATTGTTGATGAGGTTTTCATACTTGATGACTTTGACCTGTTCAAAACCGTAGTTGACCACAGTGGTGAGAATGCCTGCCCATTGGGCTGCGTATTGCTTGAGTTGGTCGGTGGTGGTGATGAACTTGCGACTCTTGGCAGACTTGATGACATCAATGGGATTGCGATAGATAAACAGATATCTTGCCTTGGGCATGAGAATGCGCAGGCGTTCGATCATCTGTGGCTCATTGAGCGGGTTCTTGATTCCCCAACGCTGGTAACCGTACTTTTCGCTGCATTGCTGGTAGACGAGGACGGACTTGTAGAACGCTTCAAAGGCCACCATCATCAACGGCTGGGGGTCGGGCCAGAGATTACTCGTCCAGCCTTCGGTGGTTTGTTCGAGGAACTGTTTTCTCGCTTCCTGGAACTCGGCACCACGTTCGTTGTGGACCTGCACCGAGGAGTGGACGAGTTTGGGGACCACCGACATAAAATTGGTATTCTCGCCGTAGACGATCATCTGTTTGGACGAATTGATCAGACGTTGAAGCAGCGTCACACCGTTGCGCGCAGTTGGTGCGGTGATGAAGACCGGTGTGAGTTGCTGGACATATTGGGCAAGATCGGCCATGAGCGCGGGCTTTCGTTTGAGATGCGAATCGGGGTTGGATTATACCGTATGATCCGTGTGTAATGGGTCGGTTTACGGGGACTATCGGGTGAACACGGATCGCATAACCAGTGACACTTTTGTCAATTACCGATACCTCGCTTTACGCGGGGTTGGCAATATCGCACAATATGGTTGAGTAAGGCAGGAGGTCTAGACGACATGCAGTTGATGAGTTGGTCCATTGCGCGACTGGGTAGCCGGTTCGGGCTGCTGTTTGAGCCGCATCACAAGCGCGTGCGACATTCCGCCCTGGGGCGTTTCCTTGATGCACCCCTGAACCTGGCTGTCGGTCTGGAAGGTCCCGACGGGAAGGTGCGCGTGTTGCCCTTTACGCAGGAAGGTGAATCCTTCCACACCGTCGAGCAATTCGAGCGTGCCAACTCCATCACCTTCCGTGCTTACTCCAGCGATTACCAACTCCGATTTGAGTTCAATATTCACAGCGCCTTCTACCCGCAGGATGAATCGCTGTGTCTGCTGCCTGCCATTTATCTTGAGATGCGCATCAACCCCAGCAAGCCCATCCGCTGGGTGAAACCCAAATTCCCAACCCCCAAAAAAGTCAAGCTGTTTCTCAAGCTCAAACGGCCGGACACGGATATCCAGGTTTTCTGCCCCAATGAGTCGGACGGACTGGGCGGTCGGATTGATCTTGAATATGACGTGGACTTAACGCCGAAGCTCGATCACCTGCCGGTGGACGAAAAGCTTGCTGCTGCCAGCCGCAAGGTGCATGCCTCGGAGCGCATCATCAGTCTGAACCCCGGCGCCATACCCACATCCGAAGGTGATGGTTTGCAGATCGAGCTACCTGTCAGCGAAGAAGGCAGTGGCATTAAATGGCGATTGGTCTGGGGCGCCTTCTGCGGTGACCCGATTCTCAACATCAAGCAAGGCAATGAAGTCGAACGCGCCAAGTTTCGTTATGCATCCATCTGGCCATCACTTGATGACGTGATGTATGCTGCGATCAAGGGCCGTGACGAACGATTGGTGTTATCACGAAACTTCGAAAAGCTCTTGGAGCAGGCGCCCTTGCGTGCTGCTCAACGCCATCTGCTTAACCAGAGTTTTCAGCAATATCTGAGCAACACATTCTGGTGCGAACTGCCTGACCGAACGGATTGGTTTAGCGTCTGGGAAGGCAGCTGCTTCTTTCACTCCACGCTGGATGTCGAATACAACCTCACACCGATGTACCTGTCGCTGTGGCCGAGTTTACTTGCCATGCAGTTTGACCAATGGGCAACCCGTGGCGAGACGCATGAAGCATCCAATGGTATGTACCTGGCACATGATTTGGGTGTCGGTTTTGATGCGACGAAAATGGGCTATGACCATCACATGCCGGTGGAAGAGAACTGCAACTTCCTGCTGATGATGCAGGCCTATGCACATTGGACGGGTGATCTGATCCCAATCCGCAAGCACGAAGATTTACTTCTGAAATTGGCGGACTACCTGCTGTGGACAGACACGGATGACAGCGGCTTTCCCTCCAAGGGCGTTGCCAACACCATTGATGATGCCACCGCAGCGCAGCAGTATTCGCGCAAGCAGACCTACCTTGCCATCAAACGTCTTGCGGCCCTGGCAGCCGTCAGTGACATGCTCATGCAGATCAACAAGACGGAACTGGGGCAGATGTACCAGGATATCGTCGACCGCTTTTCGCCCATCGTCGAGAAGACGGCATGGCGTGGCGATCACTTTGCGGTCTGCGTGGATCGCTCCACCGTGGGCGTGCGTGATGCGTGGACCAATCGCCCGTTGACGGATGATGAAATCGACGGGGCTGATGCGTACAGCATTTACTCGTCCAACGGCCTGCTTTTGCCGATGATGTGCGGCCAACCGTGGCTCATTTCCGAAAGCAAAATCCGTCGCGACCTGGTCAGCTCAGTCCGCGAAACACTCGGACATTACGGCTGTGGGCATAACGATCAGGAAATCGAAAACGTCTGGATCTCGCAAAATCTCTGGCGTGATCACATGATGCGTTATCTCGGTGCTTCAGGTCCCAATCGTGCACAGGGTTACTGGGACATGCAGGTGATGAGCAACACGTTCGGCCAATGCTACGGCTTTGTCGATACCTATGTCACCAACAATCTGAGCTTCTACCCGCGTGGCGCAACCACGTTCGGTTACCTGCTCTCCTACCCACGTTTGACCATCGACCGTCTTGCCCCCGGTGGTGCGCGTATCAGTGTCGACCCGGATCACGGTTATGCACAACGTTGGCCACTGCTACCGCTCGCCGACTGGAAAGCTGGCAAAATTCCGGTGTGTGTGGTGGACTGTGGCGGTGACGAAGACGTCTGCCGCGTGGTCATCGAAACCCAACTCGAATCCGTGATCATCCGCGGACAGGATGAAGGCAAAACGGGAATGATCGGGTAAGCCCCGGGAGTCCCCCAAAAGTTTCACGGATACGTTCAATGGACAAACAAAAAAACCGCTTGCGGTTTAGCAGTCACTGAATCAATGAATACCATCAATATCGCATCGAGACGTAGCGCTAAACCGCAAGCGGTTATTAAAATTCAAAATCCGAAATGAAACCGTCTTACTCGTCGATGCCCAGATCGCCCTTGGTCAGCAGTGACTCAAAGACAAAGCCTGCACCTTCGATGTTTTCACGGGCGCCTTCCTGACGATCGATCACAGCAACGATCTTCACAACCGTGACACCCAGCGAGGTCAGCAGCTTGGCTGCTTCGAGGACCTGACCGCCAGTGGTGGCGATGTCTTCGACGATGACGACGCGGTCGCCTTCTTCGAACTTGCCTTCGAGTTGCTTGGCCGTGCCGTAGTCTTTCTTCTGGTTACGGATGAGAATCGAGGGCTTCCCCGTTGCCATGGACGTGGCGGCCACCAGCGGAATCCCGCCGAGTTCGGCACCGGCGAGGCGGTCGACCGAGTCATCCACATGCTCGGCAAAGCGCTTGCCCAGTTCCGCGAGAATGTCCGGCTGGGTTTCGAAAAGATATTTGTCGAGATAGTACTTACTCTTGCGACCGGAGCGCAGGGTGAATTCACCACGCAAAAGGGCCGCTTCAGAGATCCGTTCGATGAGTTGTGCTGTTTCCATGGGCCAGAGTATACGGTTTTTTGTGTGATTTGAAAAAACCAATTGATGCGTTTTGATTTAACCACGAAGCGGCACGAAGAGCACGAAGGACACGAAGTTATTAAAGGCTGTTTGAACCGTTAAGGCAAAAATGTTTAGGTTAAATTGAAGGATGGTTTGTCAAAGGTCAAATAAATCAATTCACTTGTCCTGGCATTGAAGTTGTATTTTCTTCGTGTCCTTCGTGCTCTTCGTGTCTTTGTGGTTTGAACATAACGGTACACTAGTCACATGCGAATCATCGGTATTGATCCCGGCTTGCGAATCTGTGGCTATGGGTGCGTCCAGATCGAACGCGGAGCACTCGAACCGACCCTTGTCGAGGCAGGCATCATCAAACTCAACACCAAGGCCGACATCCCCGATCGCCTGATGCAACTGCATGAGGAACTCACAGACCTCATCACCGAGATCAAACCCGACCAGATGGCGGTCGAAAAACTCTATGCCCATTACAAGCATCCACGGACAGCCATCCTCATGGGCCATGCACGCGGGGTGATTCTGCTTTGCGCCAAGCAGGTGAAGATACCCGTGATCGACTTACCTTCAACGGAAGTCAAAAAATCCTTCACTGGCTATGGGCATGCTTCCAAATCACAAATCCAACTCGCGGTTCAAACCCAATACTCCCTGCCCGAGCCCCCCTCCCCGCCGGACGTTGCCGACGCCATTGCCATTGCCACCACACATGCCCGTCGCATTGCCGTGGAACAATTGGGGTAATCAAGCATCTAATGCAAGCATTGGATACCTTAACGCGTTATGCCTGAGAAAATACCCGCACATTTTCCCGGACACGGGGCAGAACTTGGGGTATGATGAATCGTACTTGGCTCTTGGGCTTTCATCACGAAAACCCGCAAGTCGGGGGCGTTTACTATTTTCTTGTCATGGGGAATTTGAGATGATCAATCGATCCGGCCTGGGTTTTGTCGTTGCCACATTGTCACTGGCTTTTTTTCTCACAGGTTGTGAATCCACCGGTTCAACCAATTCAACCAAACACCCACGCGTCCGTGTGATCACGCCCGGTCAGGTGTACACCACCCATCGCTGGTCGGCAGCGGAACTCTCGCAAGACGTGGCAACACGTTCCATTCGCGTCACACGCAATGCCAGCTACCACGTGATCTGCCTCAACAAATCAGAAAAACCTCATGTCCATGACAGACATGACCTGGTGGTCACCGTCCTCTGCGGACAAACCCGTTTGCACCTGAACATGAAGAGTTATGACCTGAACCCCGGCGATGTCGTGGAAATCCCTCGGGGCACGCTGCACTGGGTCGAAAACCTCAACCCATCAGGCCCACCCGCTGAAGCCTTCGCAGTCTTCACCCCTCCCTTTCAGGGGAAGGACGTCCGTTTCGTGAACGTGCCGAGGCAGTAAATCACAAGTTGGTGTCAGATGATTGATCTCACTGAAAAAATTCTGGTGACATTCCTCATTGCGATCCCCATGTTTCTGATCTTCATATCCAATGGACATAGCCCCAACACAAGAGGATTGCATGCTGTCTTTTACCATGGCAATGACTGGCAATTGATTCGAAAGATTTGTTTCCGCGACGATCACACATGGCGCCCCATCGCAAAAACAGGCTTACTCGGATTGCTTGCAGTAGCTATCTCATGTGTTTGGATTGCATAACCATCAAATTTGCCGGAGTTGGTATGGGTGATATCAAAAGCCCCAAACTGCTGTATTTCAAGGGTTTTTTGTTCTTTGCAATGGGTGTGCTGGCAGCGGGAATCGTACTGCTGCTTTACCCGGATTGGCGACTGGCAATCCTGCTGGGCGTAATGGTCTGGGCCTTTGCGCGAGCGTATTACTTTGTGTTCTACGTCATCGAACACTACATCGACCCCGAGTTCAAATTCGCAGGTCTTGTCGACTTTGGCAAGTATGTGCTTAAACGTCGGTATCGGGACACTGGATCAAACCATCGCAAGCCGCCAGATGAATGACCGCAGGGAATGAATCTGACGGGTCGATCTCAACAAGCACCACACCAATGAGTACCAGAAACACCCAAGCGATCTCTTCATGGTTGGGTGGCTTACAACGAACCGACTGATCAGGCCAGCAAAAATCATCATCACGGTCACAGCCAAAACGATAGCTGTGATCATCACGGGACAATCAACTGCAATGTCGCATGAATCACGCAGAAAAACGCATCACTGCGATTGGGATTGAGACTGAACCTGGCCAGCGTTGTTGGTTTGCGTTTGCGTGTTGAGGCGCATGGGTTGATTGAGCGGTTCGACATCCACACTGACTTTGATGTTGTGGAACCCACCGCCCAAGACCACGCCTTTGACCGGTGAAACGTCTTCAAAATCCCGACCCCAGGCCAAGGTAATGTGCTGGTCATTAACGATAGCAGAGTTGGTCGGATCAAAGTCGATCCATCCCTGGTCCGGGCAGTACACAGCAACCCAGGCATGTGAGGCATCCGCACCGACCAATCGCGGCTGTCCCGGTGGTGGGATAGTGCGCAGGTAACCACTGACATACCGCGCGGGCAAATCCAAACTCCGCAGGCAGGCAATCATCAAATGTGCAAAGTCCTGACAGACACCACTACGCTGTTCAAAGACCTTATCCACGGTGGTGTAAATCGTCGTGCTGGTCGGGTCGAACTTAAAGTCCTCGTGAATGCGTTCACACAGTTCATGCGCTGCATCGAGAATCGGCCGATTGGGCGTGAAGGATTGGAGCGTGTAGTCACAGAGCAATTCCAAGCCCGGTGCCAAAGCAGAGTCGAACGTGTATTGGTAAGCATCCAACCCGTCATCCGTCAGATCGCTCATCAAGCTGTCACGAACCTGTTCCCAGGGACGCGACATATTCTGGAGCATCGGTTGGCGGGGTTGAACCTGCACCGTGCCAACGGACTTGACGATCATCTGGTTGTGCGGATGTTCCAGTGAAGCAAAGGCAATGCGATTGCCAAAAAAATCATTGCGTCGATTAATCACATCCGGCCGGGGTGTGATACTCAGATCATAACTTTGCCAATCCTGATTCTTGACCGGGCGCGGGAGCATATGCAAAGCACTGTGGCTGACTGTGGCAGGCAGGCCGTAGTGATACTCGGTGATATGCGTAACGCGGTAAAGCATGGCGGTGAAGCTTGATTCGGTTCCAACACAAATAAACAATCGCAGGACATAACGTATCCGGCAATGCAAGGTCAAAGTATTTTACTGCTTCGCGGAGTTCCACGCTTAAAACGCAAACACCGATATTCAGAACTGATGAATAACTTCGGGAAAACCAACACGACTGCGAGATACAACCGATGCTTAAACCGCTTCCATACCCAGTGAAGCGGGATTCTGCGAAGCCAGTGACAGCGACTGGACCGGCTGAGCATGCACCAGATACCGCTGCGTTAACTGGTCACTGAGCACGGGCAATTCACTGATCAGTCGGTTAAGCAGTGTCGAAAGTTCTTCACGTCGGCCGAGATTGTCTCGTTTGGAGATTTGCTGCACATCTGCAAGACGCAACGCTGAGAGCAACATGAGAATATGCCTTTGCTCACTGCTGCGTTGACCGTCGATTGGTTCGTGGGGCAGTGTGTCAATGTGCTGCGATAGCTGCGTGAACTGAAAGCCGACACTTTGCGGATTGGTCTCATCAAATAGCAACAAGTCGAGCACCGGCATGGCGGCAACCGTGGTCTGATAGCGGCTGCGGTAAGTCATGTTACTGCTGGCAATCTCCAATGCCGCATCAAGCAACGGCAACTCATGCTCGGCTTGCGGGACCACCAGTTCATCAAGCAACGTCGCAGTGAAAACGGCACGTTCCAGGCGACGACCCATCATCAAAAATCGCCAACCCTGTCCCTGCGTCATACTCTCATGACTGAACCCGGCAAATGCGGTGAACGGCACGAGTAACTCATCGAGAAGTCCAAGCAGTTCACTCATATCAATTGATTTGGAGGCATCCGACAATCGACGGTAAATCTGACTGAGCAACCGCCAGGTGTCCAGACTGATACGATCTCGCACCACCGCACCCAAACGACGGATGTGATGACAAATCGACAGCAGGCCAAAGTCCATCTCTTCATCGAAGATCACCGACTGCAGATAAGCCATCGAGCGATCAAAGTCCTGCAACGGTGAATCGATCGGCCCGCCTTTGGGTGTCACATACGTCTTGCGCCCCATGAGCAAAAACAGGTGTGGCAACTCAGGGCAGGAAATCTCCTCTGCCTGCTCGACCATGCGATACATCATCGCCCGCGACAGTCGAACCAGTGATTCGGCACGCTCGACATAGCGTCCCAACCAGAACATGGTGTCTGCTACGCGGGACGGCAAATCCTGTGTCTGGCGTGCGAGTTTGACGTTGTGCACATCACTGTTGAGCATGCTGAAGGGATTGACCGGTCCGTCGGAGAGCACCCATGCGTCCTTGGAACCACCGCCCTGCTGCATGGAGACGATCTTGGAATCCTGCGCGGAACTGATACGCGAGAGCCCGCCGGGCATGACGGTGTATCCCCCATCGCCTGTCGCAGCAACATACACGCGCAGCATCAGATGTCTTGGGACCAGTTGCCCGTCCTGCCAGATGGGCGCGGTTGAGAGTGTGACACTTTCCTGGCCGATGTAGTGATGGGGCTTGGCAAGAATCTTTTCGCGCAGGTCATCGGTCTCATCTTTGCTGAGTGTCTCACCAAAAATCGGACGGGCATGATGTCCCTGGAATGCAGGCTTGATCACCAGTTGATTCAGATGTTTCAGGACGTATTGACGCTCTTTGACATGACCACACCACCACGTTGCCAAACTCGGGAGCATGGCTTCTTCACCGGTGATTTTTCGACATAACGGGCGGAAGAACGGCATGAACGACGGGGTTTCAATCACACCGCTACCCAGCGCGTTGGCAATGGTCACCTCGCCTGCTGCTGCTGCCTGAACCAACCCGGAGATGCCCAATTGTGAATCGGCGCGGAGTTCCAGTGGATCACAGTATTCATCATCGGTACGTCGGAGAATCACATCGACGCGCTGCAAGCCACTGAGCGTTTTGAGATACACCTTGTTATCCCGCACCGCCAGGTCACCGCCCTCGACGAGGGTCAAACCCAGATAGCGGGCAAGGTATGCATGTTCGAAATAGGTTTCGTTGTAAGGGCCGGGGGTGAGCAGCACGATGCGCGGGTTGTCGCGACCCGGGGGTGCCAATCTTGCCAAAGTCTCACGGAGTTTGGAGAAGAACATGGCTAACCGCTGCACACCACATTGGCGGAAGAGTCCGGGGAAGGTGCGGGACATGACCACGCGATTCTCCAACGCATAGCCTGCACCGGAGGGCGCCTGCGTTCGGTCATCGACGACCCACCATTGGCCCGATGGGTTTCGCGCCAGGTCAACGCCGTAAAGCACCAGATGCTGATCATTGCGTGGTCGAATCGCATTGCAGGGTCGCAGGTAATGCGGGTTGCCATAAATCAGATCTGCAGGCAGGACGTTCTCACGGATGAGTTTTCGTTGCCCATACAGATCCGTTAAAACATGGTTGAGCACCGTCGCCCGTTGGATCAAGGCTTTTTCCAGCTTCGCCCATTCATCTTGACCAATGACCAGCGGGATTGGATCAAGCACCCACGGACGCTCCATGCCACGCGGATCACCGTAGACGTTGTAGGTCACACCGTTGTCCTGGATCAATCGCTGAGCGTTCTGCCAACGGGTGTTGATCGTAGGGACATCCAATTGCTGCAAGCCGGTGATGAAGCGTGACCAATGCGGGCGCATCTGCCCCCGCACGTCGAGCATCTCGTCAAACGTCCCATCTTCGAGTTTGTAGGTGGTGACAGGTGTGGTCATGGTATTCGTCATAGGGATTCGTGATTAGCCATTAGGGATTAGGGGAAAGGCATTTCAATATCGGAATCGCTTGGGCATCATTTTTTTCTTACCCTAATCCCAAACTCCTAATCACTAATCCCTCACTTTCCCCATCATTGTAACGGCAAACGTCGCAGGTCGAGTGTCACCGGCATCTCGGGGCTGCGTTCAAGTTGGCGGACCTGAATCGGGCCAGGCGTGTGACCGATGCTGTGGAAGCGTTCCACGCGACGGGTCTCGGCTTCCAAGGCATTGACGGGGAAGATTTCATGCGAACGACCACCCGGATGCGAGACGTAATACGTACAGCCACCAATCGCGCGGGAGTTGTAACGGTCAAACAGGTCCACGACCAATGGCGCATGCACCGGGATGGTCGGATGCAGACAGTTGGGCGGCTGCCAGGCTCTGAAACGCAGGCCTGCAACAAATGTCCCCGGTTCACCAGTCGGAGTTAACGGCAATTCAACACCATTAACCGACACCGCATGACGGCCTTCAATCATTCCTGTGACTTTGACCTGCACACGTTCCAATGACGAATCGACATATCGCGCGGTCCCGCCCTGCGTGGCTTCTTCACCAAGGACAAGCCAGGGCTCGATGGCTTGACGCAACTCAATGGTCACCCCGTCATAGGTCACGCGCCCCACCACCGGGTAACGGAACTCAAAATGCGTTGCAAACCAATCCGGGTGGAAGGACATGCCTGCATCATGCAGATCGCGCAACACCTGATTGAAATCCTCATGCACATAATGTGGCAGCAGGTACCGGTCATGCAAAGCGGTCCCCCACCGTGTCAACGGCGCGGTGTATGGTGTCTCCCAGAAATGCGCAATGAGCGCACGAATGAGTAATTGCTGTGTCAGTGACATCCGCGCATGAGGCGGCATCTCAAAACCACGCAGCTCCAGTAACCCCAGTCGCCCCGTCACGCTGTCGGGCGAATACAGCTTGTCAATACAGAACTCTGCACGATGCGTATTGCCGGTCAGGTCGGTGAGCAGGTGACGATACAGACGGTCGACAATCCACGGGGGCATGTACATCCCGCCTGGCTTGGGTGTCTGCGAAAAAGCGATCTCCAGTTCGTACGCAGCATCGGGCCGACCTTCATCCACACGCGGTGCCTGGGAAGTCGGGCCGATGAACATGCTGGAAAACAGGTAACTCAGTGACGGGTGATTGACCCAGTATCCGATCATGGATTTAAGCAGGTCAGGTCTGCGAAGGAACGGTGAGTCTGCAGGGGTGCGCCCGCCGACGACGATATGGTTACCGCCACCGGTCCCGGTGTGTCGCCCGTCGAGTTGGAATTTTTCGGTACCCAGGTACGTGTTGCGTGCTTCGTCATAGATGGTATTGGTCACATCGACCATTTGCCGCCATGAATGCGTTGGCTGGATGTTCACTTCAATCACACCCGGGTCCGGCGTCACCTTGAGCATGTCCACGCGACTGTCGTAAGGCGGTGTGTAACCTTCAATGAGGACCGGCATCTCCAGTACGGCAGCGGTGTGTTCGACAGCAGCGACCAGGTCAAGATAATCCTCAATGGTCTTGGTCGGTGGCATGAAGACATACATCCGACCCTCACGTGCTTCTGTACAAATCGCGGTGCGCATCACCCAGTGAGCCGACTCACCGGGCTTGGGCATGCGGTTCCACGGCGCGTTGTCGATCGACTCGGCATAGCCATAGGGGACCACTTCCGGCTCATCCCAACCCTGACCCACATGCGTGATTTTACGCCTGTTTTTCTGAGCTTTCTTGCCTTTACCGGGTGTTGATGGATCGTCTTCTTCAATCTCCTCTTCCCAAACCGCACCGGGGTGATGCTTGCTCTGTGGCATGATCATCGCACGACGGGTTGGCAACGCAGGACGCTGTACAATCGGGTCCGCCGGATGCAGGTACGGGTACTCCTCCTCCTTGACCCAGGGTAGTGACTCAAGCGGCAAACGAAGTCCCACCGGCGAGTCACCGGGGATCAGATACAGCCGTTGACCACGCAGCATCCACAAACCGCTATGCCACGCCGGCCCGTCATAGGTGAAGTTTCGTTCAATCGGCAGGACATATCCCACCGGTGTCCCAAGCCCACGCTCAAATACACGCAATAGGCGCGCACGTTCCTCAGCATCATCAAGCTTGGAGTCACTGGGATCAACATTCACCGGCAATTCACGTTCACGCAGGGCATACTTAACCGGATCTTCGAAAGCCGGGATGATGTAGTGATCCTTGACCTCCATCTGCCTTGCAAACTCAACCATGAACTTCAGCGCATCCTCATGCGTCAAGCCATAGTCCCTGGTTTCATCACCAATCAGCGAATCGTCTTCCCAGATGGGAACACCGTCACGCCGCCAGTACAAACCCAACGCCCAGCGTGGCAGTTGTTCACCGGGATACCATTTGCCCTGACCGTAATGCAGCAAGCCACCGGGGCCGAACTTGGCGCGCAGGCGTTTGATCAATTCGTCTGCCATCGGTTTTTTGGTTGGGCCGACCGCGCCGGTGTTCCATTCTTCGCCTTCCTGATCGAGGATGGAAACGAATGTCGGTTCACCGCCCATGGTCAATCGGACGTCGTTGTTAAACAGGCGTTGATCGACGACGTCACCGAGTTCATTAATGGATTGCCATTGGCCTTCGGTGTAAGGCTTGGTGACGCGTGGGTCTTCGTGGATGCGGGTGACCGACATCTCGACATTGAAGTCGACCTTGGATTCGGTGACGCCACCCTCGATGGGTGCTGCGCCAATGGCGTTGGCGGAGGTGGCCAGGGGGATGTGCCCCTCACCGCAAAGAAGACCGCTTGTGCCATCAAGTCCAACCCAACCGGCCCCGGGCAGGTACACCTCACACCATGCATGCAGATCACACACGTCATGCGCCACCCCTGCGGGCGCATTGGGGTCTACGGGTTTGAGATCGGGGGCAAGCTGGATGGAATAGCCTGAGACAAAACGGGCTGCCACCCCAGCACGCCGGAAAAGATTCACCATCAGCCAGGCAAAGTCGCGGCACGACCCCTTGCCTTCTCTGAGTGTACGTTCTGGCGTGTAGACCCCCGGATCCATACGGATGGTATAGCCAACGGACTGGTTGACCAGTTGGTTGACTTGAACGAGAAAGTCGATCGTCTTTTGCTTGCTGAGATCAATTTTTTCAAACAGTTCCTGGAACCGGCCACGTAGCGGCATCTTTGCGAAGTACGGTCGAAGTTCGCGCGTCACCTGTTTGGAGTAGGTAAATGGGTATTCCTCCGCTCCCTTCTCCAGGAAGAAGTCAAAGGGGTTGATGACGGTCATGTCTGTGATCAGGTCAATTTCGAGACTGAACAAACGCGTCTTTTCAGGAAAGACCAGTCGGGCAAGATAGTTGCTCTGCGGGTCCTGCTGCCAGTTGATGAAGTGGCCGTCGGGTTTGACCTTCATCGAGTAACTGACAATCGGTGTGCGACAATGCGGTGCCGGCCTGAGTCGGACTACCTGGGGCCCAAGTTCCACAAGGCGGTCATAGTGATATTCAGTCTTATGGTTGAGCGCAACGCGGATGGTCATGGCAGAAAAAGTTCCTCACAGCCAATCAACAGGCGTTACACCCTTGTCGGAGTGCCTAGTTCTTATGCACCTGTCGGTCTCGTGCCTGTTGATCGTACACAAACGCCTCGGTTTTCAGGGCGACAGGTGCATTTATTTTATGCAACAGACAGACATGCAAACAAGATGCCGAAAATGTAACCATATGTTTGAAATGGGATGGGATGAGATGACTTGTGGATCGCAGTCAATGAATGCGTGAGGCATTGAGGGATCAGCGTGATATGGGTTTAACGAATCTGTATGACTGGCCAGGGAGCTCCGCCCCCCGGACCCCCTTGCGAGTTCGGTACACCTTGGCAAGTGGGTGCCTGCTTGCATCCAAAGGAATGACTGACAAACATGAGATGGGGTGCTACCCCAAACCCCGCCAGCGTTCCGCCGCTGGATCACGTCCCCCAGGAAGGGCTGGGCCTTGGATGTCTGGTGTATGCAGATCAAAATGCTTATTCGGATATTGTTTGGAACACCCAACACGCATGGCATGTTCATCGATCGATGATCGCGTTGTGAACTGATGTTCTGAATCACTCGAGCATTCCAGCTTCCGGGGGGCTTCCGGGGGCAGCGATCCAACGGCTGCCCGTTGGTGGGGTTTGGGGCAAAGCCCCATCGCAATTCTGGTCTTCAATCATTTGAATGCAAGACGTAAACAAATCTTGCCCGATAACAGCACCCTCCCAAGGGGGTCCGGGGGGCGAAGCTCCCTGGCCAGTAAAATCCCGCCTCATCAAACACCACTATTCCTGTTCTGGAACACGCACCTGCTCGTTCCCCAACAACACCTGCGCAATCTCCATTTGACGCTGCTGGGCCTGCTGATGCAACGTTCGAGTCCGTAGAGCCTGATGGGCAAACATCGCGGACATGGCGGTGACGGCCAAGGTGATGATCCCTGCCACACCGACCACCACAAGCATGCTGAATCCACGACGATTGTTTGATGTGACACGACGTGTTTGACACTTACCTGTCATGTTGCATCTCCTTGAGCATTGTCACACTGAGTAAACGCATGGTCACCGGATCCCGTGAAAGTTGATTGCCAATCACAGCCGTGACACCGGCTGGTGCAATCTTGAAATTCATCTGAACCATGTTGCCTGGGAAGTACCGCTGACGATCCGACTGCTTTCGCACCCATTGCAAGCCTGCATCATCCAATGACCACTGAACTGATCCATCATCGGTAGCCAATTGCAGTTCATGCTCAGACACCACCGTAACGGTCTTTGCATCCCAGACATCTTCCCGCAATTGGTCGACCATCGCATCAACCTGTTTGAGTTCGGGGATCACCGTGTGCTGAGCTTTGATCAATTTGGTGGATGTCGTGAAGATGAATGAAGTCAATAGCAACAGCAAGAAGCAAAAGCCAATCACAAAGAGCATTTCAATCAACGTGTAACCGTGTTGTCGTCTCATGGCATCACTCCCACATACTCGCTGCGAATCAGTCCGACCAGTGAAGCCTGCTGCCCATCGTGTGTCACCGTCAGACGCACCCAGGCATAGCGTTGATCGTCCGGCTGATCATCGAGCAATGTCATGGTGGTTGATTCGCTGCGCACGACGGTCTGCCCCGACAACTGCATGTCCGCCAACTGTGCTTCAGCCAGGTACACCGCCTGACGACGACTTGCCATGATGATCTGCGACTCGCGGACTTTGCCGAGCGTTGCCAGCAGTAACACCAACATGAACATGACCACCGACAAGCCCACCATGAACTCCATGAGGACATAGCCATGTCGAATCGATTGACCTTTGGGTTTTAGCATCAATACATCCCCGTAAATTCTGCACAGTGTTGAATCAGGTGAACCAACGGCGAGAACATGCCGATGCAAATCCACCCCACTGGAAAGGCAATGAGCATGATTGTCACCGGCGCGGTCATGGCACTGAACCAGACCAGACGTTGCTGTGCCAACACCGTGTAATACTCCGCCAGATAGCGCAATGATTGTGGCGAATACTGTTGCGTCGAACTGTTGAGCATGGTGGTGAACGTTTTGGGCAAACCGGCAAACCGGGCTGCCCGAACCGCGTCTTCTCCATGGTTGAGAAAAAATAAAAATCGCTTGAGCTTGGGTTTGAGAATCGCATGCGACAAACTCTCATGCGCCAGACTTACTGCCTGGTGTAATGGTAAAGACACCGCCAAACCGTCAGCAATCTGGTGAGCTGCCTTGGCCCACTGACCCGGCCGATGTACCGAACGAAAGCCCGGCAAATACCAACCCACAAACTGTGAACACGCTCCCAGAATCCCATCACGATTGCGTGCATACCAAAGCACCAACACCGTTGCCAAAATCGGGATCAGCATAATCGACCCCGGGAAAACCTGCCCC
>MDTD01190813.1_pt1 | contig 20609 bp, 18 predicted proteins | sample 811221 | NCBI WGS metagenome assembly MDTD01 (sample SAMN05326646, study PRJNA326480) | marine metagenome | isolation source: seawater | place: Pacific Ocean: South West | collected 2011
ATGAAGCAAATGACAACCGCATATGTTGTCCGAGCAATCGAGCGTTGGGAGGATACTGCTTGCAGTATCTGTATTGTCACGAGGGATTGTGCCGTACATTCGGGTGCATTTTGCGAAGGCACAAGTGCAACTGCCCCTGGATCAGAAATTAAGCTAAATATCGCGCATTTCGTCAAAATATCCCCCTTCCATTCTCCGAAGGTCGGAGAGGAAGGGGGAAGTCACGAAGTGACAGGGGGATGGAGAGGTTTGTAGAAGGGGTCGTTGCAAAGTGTCTTCGCCAATGACAACCGCATATATTGTCCGAGCAATCGAGCGTTGGGAGGATGTCGCTTGCGACATACGTATGCTCATGAGGGATTGTGTCGTGTGTTCGGGTGCACTTTGTGAAGACACAAGTGCAACTGCCCCTGGATCAGCATCCGAGTATCCCACGTGTATATGGTTTGCTTGTTTCCCTAGACTCATCCATTCGGGGAAATTCGCGAAGACACAGGTGTAGTTGTCATTGGGGAGAATTGGAATAGACACAGGGGAGGAGTTGATGGGGGATTATTGGCGGCCTTTGAGAGAGTCGAATTTTGCGGCATATTCTTGTGCAGCTTTTTCCATCTCTTTTTGTTTCTTTTTGTCTTTGTCGGCCTCGGCCATTTCAGCCATTTTGTCGTACATCATCTTCAAGTTACCGACGACATTGACATCGTTGGGGCCCCATTTTTCGGCTTTCTTGAGCCACTTGGCACCAGTCTCGAAGTCATCTTTGAAGTTGGCGTAGAACATACCAATTTTAAAGAAGGGCAAGGGACGTTTAAACTTGTTGGGGTGTGTTTGGCTAAACTCACCAGCCGCTTTGAAGTGCTCAATCGCAGCATCGAAATGCTTGGGATTCGCTTTAAATTTCGGCTTTGGCTCTTCCTCTTGCTTTTTCTTTTTGCGACGACGTCGGCGGCGACGGCGACGTTTCTTCTTGTTCTTTTTGGCCTCTTCAGCAGCTTTTTTGGCTTTCTTTTTGGCCTCTTCCATCATCTTTTTGATGAAGTCTTTTTTCTTGTCCATCAACCACATTTCGTAGATGGAACCACTTTGCATGTGGCATTCCCACTGCAACAACGCTTTCTGCTTCTTCGAGGAGAGAGCGACCATGTCGGATTTTTTGGAGTGCTTAAGCGCTTTTTTGTAGAGCTTGTGTGCATCCTTCAACTCGAAGTCGTTACGTGGGGGTTTGCGGTTGAGACGGTATTTGATGTTGGCACGCATGAAGTACGCGCGGCCATTATCGGGATCCAACTTGCTGTAATCTTCGAGATATTTCTCGGCAGTTTTGAGCTGGTTGGACAGGTAAGCGTCCTGCGCATTGGAGTACAACGCAGCTTTGTACCAGCTTGTTACAGTTGGATCTTTGGTGTAGCGCTTGTGGAGTTCTTTTGATTTTCCGAAGCACTTAAAGGTGTTTTTAAGTGTGACACAGTAGAGCTTGGACAACTCACGCAGTGCAGCGTCGTTATCGGGGTCTTTCTCGACCACTTTCTCGTACAGAAGAGCCGCTTGAAGATAATCTTCTTTTTCGACAGACTCGCGAGCTCGTCTCAGTTCCGTGTTACAACCGAAAAACGACAGGCACAGCAACAACCCACCGCTCCATGCGATTAGCATGCGCAAACGTCGCATCCTCATTCATACCTCCCATCGCTTATCGCGAATTTGATGGTTTAAAATTTCGAGTATCTGTTGTATAGCCCGGCAAGGTTCCTGTCAACGCTTTCGTCAAAAAACCCTTGGGGAGTGGAAGTATCGTGCATATCCCCCTACTGTACAACACACCAAACCTATCGATGTATAGGGAAACTCAAACGCTTCTCAAAAAACCCTTTTGTATATGGTGATGAGTTTGTCTATACTATCAAGGCTTTCGAAAGACGTGCGGTGTGCACATAAACAAGGATCCCAGATGTTGAGCCACACACCTGTCCTACAGGAAAAAATAGACAATTATACAAGCACATACGAAGAAGCAACACGAGATCAACACTACACCATCGCAGAGAAGAGTGATGTCGGTCGTAAACGCTTGGAGAACCAGGACTTTATGGGTCACTTGGTGCTCCCAGAGGGGATCTTGGCGGTGGTATGTGATGGGATGGGTGGCTACAAAGGCGGTGAGGTCGCGAGTCAGCTCGGCGTCGAGACAATCCTCTCCTACTTCGATCAATCCGAAATTGGACCACGGGATAACCCCTTTGCCCACCTGACACACGCCATTCAACTCGCCAATCACAAGATCTGGGCACGTAGCCAAGAAGACCCACGACTCCAAAAGATGGGGACAACAGTCGTCGCTGCGCTCTGTTACAAGAAGCGACTCTACGTCGCTCACGTCGGAGACAGTCGCCTCTACCTCGTGCGTAACGGCTCACTACTTCGGGTTACAAAAGATCATTCGATGGTCCAGCGCCTCGTCGACGAAGGTAAACTCGACGAAAAAGATGTCGACCAACACCCCCAAGCCAACGTCATATCTCGTGTACTCGGACAGTACGACGATGTAAAAGTGGAATGCCAACCCAAAGCGATCGCGCTCAAAGAAGGCGATCGCGTCCTGCTGTGTTCGGATGGCCCACTGCGCATGGTAAGTGAAGAAAAAATACTTCACTACCTCGCCCGCTACTCCGACCCAACCCACGCATGCGAAAAATTGATCAATGCCGCGAATCAGGCAGGCGGAAAAGACAACAGCACCGTACAAATCATCGACTATACCCCACCAACACTTCAACAAATTCGCTCGACACTTCTTGGTTTTGTAGGGGTCTTCTTGCTCCTGCTCGGCTTCACGATCTTTGCGGCCCCAAAACAAGCACCTTCCCCACAAGCTCGACAAAACCAGGCGAACAGCAAACAGTCGATAAAGAACCCATCCATCCCAAACGAATCCCCCGCCCCCGATGTCCCCATCGACCTATCGACACCACCGCCCCCGCCTTCGTTTCGTAACGTCCCGCCCCTCGTCCCCACGCAACCCATCGTGCGCAAAAGGCCGCTCACGCGCTACAAAAGAAAACGCCGACGCAGGCGATACAGAAAACGAAGACGTCGACGCAGAAGACGATACAGAAGGCGACGACGACGACGATACAGAAAAAGACGACGCAGACGCCGTCGCAGAAGACGCCGAAGAAGACAACAACATCGTCCCCCTCTTCCACGTTTTTGACCAACACAAAAAAATTCGGATCCTTTTGCATGCTTTTTCTCTTCACACCGTCCAAGATCAATACGATACCCCCGCACCCACATTCATCACCCATATCCATCAACGACCTATGTGACCGTACACGACCAGTACTTCGAGCGATGTCACGTGACAAGGGAGTCTTCGAATCATGAGATTCACACTTTACCTCTTTTCAAGCATGGTCTTGCCTTTTTTGGCGACGACTTGCATGGACACATCCCCCTCCGGCACAAAAAAGAACGCCAGTAATGTCTGCTATGTCGGCTCCCACACCATCCCCGGTGGCGGCATATGTAAACAAAAAGGCAAACATAATCACAACTACAACCCCTCCTCACTCAAAGAATACGATCTCATCAACGGATGCTTCCAACATAAACTGTTTAAGGGACAAACCAACCCCAACGACCAAGGCTCACAAACCCACCAAGGCTCACAAGCCAACCAGGGCTCACAGCCTTCACAAATCCCCTCATCAGGCGTTGATGTCTGTCCCACCGAGCAGCCTCCAAACTGTCGAGGAAACGAACAGCCTACCGTCGAATCCTACCGGTACCTCGAACAAACATGCTATCGTACGGTCTGTAAAAAACTCACCTGTCCTCGACCAAAACGTCTGCGCTGCCGCAAAGGACAGAGAGCCAAATTGTTCTCCTATTGGTACAAAAACCTCCGCTGTAAACGCTATCGATGTGTGAATGTCTCATGCCCCAAACCACGTTCTCCCCGCTGTAAAGTGGGTTCATTTGTCGCGAGCGTGCGCTACACATACCACGGCAAACGATGCCTGCGATACGTCTGCAAATCGCTCTCCTGCCCATCACCACAACCACCAAAGTGTTCGAGCAATCAAGTCCTCAAACGCGAACCTTACTACTACCACGGTCTTCGCTGTATGAGACTCACCTGCGTTCGAGTCACCTGCCCGGCGATTCGCTCTGTCAGATGTAACCCCGGTGAGCAAAGAAAACTCCAGGCATACACATACAAAGGACGCAAGTGTTACAAATACACCTGCCACACCGCCACCTGTCCTCCCGTCCGTACACCGAAGTGTTCACTCGACGAAAAAGAGAAGGTTGTCTACTACAACTACCAAGGCAAGCGGTGCTTCAAAAAACTCTGTGTTGCGGACAATTGTCCTCCTGATACCATCCAAACGTGCCCCCCAGGTACCAAACGCACGACCTCTTCCTTCGAAGTTGGCGACCAAACCTGCTACCTCACGAAATGTACACGCTACACCTGCCCAGAAGACCCCTTCACACAGTGTCGATATGGCTATGAACCCACCAAAAAACCATACACCTACAATGGACTTCAATGTGAACGCACGATCTGTGTCCCAGTCAGCTGTCCTCCTCTCGATCGTCCACGCTGCGCAGAGGATGAAGACACACAGCTCGATCGCTACTGGTACAAAGGTCGATCATGTCGAAAGTTCATCTGTCGACCTGTGAGCTGCCCCCCTGGACAGGTGACCGTTAGAAAACGTCGGCGTATGAGAGGTTTCAGAGTGACACGTGTCACCTGCGAAGAGATGCAATGCCCCAATGAGCATCCCAGACGTTGCCCAAGAGGCACCACGCCCATGACAGAAGAATACATGTACCGAGGCATCACCTGCCAACGTAAAGTATGTCAGGAGGTCTCTTGCCCTCGACCCCGCCGACGTCGTAGATGTCCAGCAGGAAGCATCCGTTACTTCAAGACATATCGTTATCGTGGCAAAACGTGCCGCCGCGCCGCCTGCAAACGCCTCTCCTGTCCTCCAACAAAGAGAAAGCGTTGCAGACGAGGAAAAGTCGCACAACAAGAGAGCTACATGTACCAAGGACTCTCCTGTCAACGGTATGTTTGTAAACGCGTTCGTTGCCCACAAGTTGGCCCCTCCTATTGTGGTGCAGGGTTCCAACTCGTGAAGACCTCGTACACATTCAACGGAAAACGCTGCACACGTACGAAGTGCAAGCCAGCTTCCTGTCCAAAGACAAAACGCGTACGGTGTAAACGAGGACAAAAGCCCACTGCAGAGACCTACAATTACAATGGATTGAAGTGCAAACGTATGCGCTGCCAAAAAGCAGAGTGTCCAACCGTCAACGCCAAGTGCCCCAAAGGAAAAGCACCCAAAAGAGAAACATACACTTACTTTGGACAACGTTGTACGCGATTTAAATGTGTGCGCGCACGCTGCCCCAAACAAACCAAACGCTGCCCTGCAGGGATGGCTCCACGCAAAGAATCCTACGGATACTACGGACAGGTGTGTAAGCGCATTCGCTGCTTCCCTAGCTCCTGCCCCCCCTCCCGTCAACCGCGTTGCAAACGCAACGAGAAATCCCATCCACAGCGCTACAAACACCACGGCAAAAATTGTATCCGCTACGTCTGCAAGCGCCTCAAATGTCCTGTAACCTTGCAACCCAATTGCCCACGTGGACAACAAGCACGCCGCACATCATACCGATACCGCGGGATACAATGTACCCGATATACATGCGCACGTGTCAGCTGCCCCACAAGCACTCGCCCTCGTTGTCGACGTGGGATGACACTGCAAGCAGAACGCTACCACTACAAAGGACAACTCTGTACACGGTACAAATGTACAACCGTCAGCTGCCCGACACCACAACCGATTCACTGTGGACCTGGTCAAACAAGCAGCCTGCAAACTTACACTTACAAAGGACAGAGCTGTCGACGCTACCAATGTACAACGGTCAGCTGCCCCACCCTCTCCAAACCGAGCTGTACGAGGTCTCAGCAATCCTATCAGGAACGCTACACATACAAAGGTGTCACCTGTACACGTTGGAAATGCCGAAACTCAACACCACTCACAACGATCCCCAACAAACGCCGCAAACCTGCAGGTCGGACGATCAAACTCCAACCCATCCGTCGTGGCAGTACACTCATCAAAGTCCCAGGTCGTAGAACTGCGGTCCTCAAGCTCGGACGTTTCAGTAACACACTCGGACGCATCAAGGTCGGACGCACGAGCCGCACAACGCCACCTTCACAGGTCCCCAAGGTCAAAATCCCCAAAGGATGCCCACAGCTCAGAAAAGCTCCACGTTGTCGACGTGGTACCAAACTCGTCCCCTACCCCACAATGCGCGGCAAAAAGAAATGCTACCGTTGGGCCTGTCTGCCCTTCATCTGCCCTTCCAGACGGGTCCGAAAGAAATGCCGCTATGGCATCTCCTTCATGAGACGCATCAAGATCAAAACGCAAAAGTGCGTCATCTATAACTGCAAGATGAAGTCGCTGAGAAGACGATAAGCCCCTACTTCCCTCTCATACCCTCCCCAAATCCTACGAAGAGGTCTCTTCTTGTTCGAGTTTAAACACCTTGAACAGATACCAAAACGAAGGCAACAACAACACCGCGCCCGCCCCTAAAACATACAGAGAAGCCTTCAAGACTGAAGGTAACGCTGCCGCCTGCTTAAACGTCAGGTCAGGCACGATAATGTACGGATAGTGTGCCGCCGCCCATCCCCACAAAATAAACGTCACCTGTGCCCCTGCAAAGATCCGCGCGAGCGCGTACTTACGAAACCACAAGGTCGCAAGCGCAGCCAACGCAACACCTCCCGTCACGAGCTGAAAAGGCAGTGACCACGACGCCTGACTCAGGGTCTTGTAGACCAAAGGCGCTCCCTTGGCAGAGAGCCCAAAACATACCCACGCCAAGATCCCGGCAGCGACACCTGACCCCAGCGCCCGAAGACGAAAATCTTCTTTGAGTTCTGGATCTTTCGCCTCCACAGTCAAATATACCGCCGCAAGAAACGAAAACAACACCAGCGTAAAGAACCCGACAAACAAAGGAAAAGGTGCCATCCAGGACGCAAAGAAGCCCGATTTGGGGATCAACGTCTTCAGATCGATCCTGATATCTCCGGAAACGATCGCTCCCACACTGACACCCAATGTGATCGGCGTGATGACACTTGCGATCGAAAAGATCAAGCTCCAGCGTCTCTGCACGTCGTCGTCCTCCACGTCGTACGCTCGAAACACAAAGGAAGAGCCACGCAACACAATCCCCACCAACATCAACGTCAGTGGAATGTGAAGAGCTGTCATCATCGCCGCAAAGGCCTTGGGAAAACCGACAAACAACAACACCACGACGACGATCAGCCAGACGTGATTCGCCTCCCAGATCGGTCCAATCGCGTGAGCGATCGCCTCACGTTGGGCCTTCGCGCGCTCACCACGGGCAAATAAATCCCAAACACCACCGCCAAAGTCCGCGCCACCTGTCAACACATAGACAGTCAACGCGACCAGAATCACACCAGCCAAAATAAACTCAAGCGTCATCTTCGTCCTCCTCATCTGCATCCTCTTTGGACGCCTGTGTTGGCTCTTCTTCACTCTCAGCCGTCTCTCTCTTCGCCTCCTCAGCGAGCCTCTCGGCGTGCGCGTCCAGATCGTCAACAGATGGAGAGACAGGGATATGCGTACCATCCGGAGTGACAAGATATTTGGGACTCATAAAGACCTGACGCTTGAGCAACGCGACCACGACCACACCAAGGAATAGGTAAAGTAACGTGAAGGACAAAAATGGAACGATCAAACCAGGCATCGGTGTCACTGCATCTTTTGTCTTCATGATCCTGTAAATGATCCATGGCTGACGTCCAACCTCCGTGACCACCCAGCCCGCCTGTACAGCGATCACGCCCATTGGACCGGCAAACATCACCATTTTTAAAAACCATGGTTGCTCCGGGATCTCCTTACGTCTCCACCAAAACCACGCCCCCAAGGCCCCCACAAGCAACATAAACATCCCACAAAACACCATGATCTGAAACGCAATATGCACGACAGCCGTCGGTGGCCGCTCGTCTTTCGGAAAATCTTTTAGCCCCTTTACCTCAGCGTTAGGATCGGAAAATGCGAGAATACTCATCATATACGGTATATCAATCGAATACTTGGTCGTCTCCGTCTTTTCATCTGGCCACCCAAAAATGCGCAGAGGTGCCCCCTTCTCGGTCTTCCAATGACCCTCCATCGCCGCAAACTTCTCAGGTTGGTTTTTCGCGATCATCTTTGCGCTGATATCGCCACTCACGAGCTGCAAAACCGCAGTGAGCGCGCCGACTGACAACGCGATCGCGAACGCTCTTTTGTGAAAGGCGTTCTTTTTGTCCTGCAACAACATCCACGCGTGGATCGCTGCCACCGCAAAACCAACGCTCACAAACGCCGCGAGTGTCATATGCAGAACCTGACTAAAGGAAGCCGGGTTCAACATCGCACCGATCGGATCGATCTCCGTCACCTTCCCATTGACGATCTTAAAGCCCGCTGGCGAATTCATCCAGGCGTTGGCCGTGACAACGAAGACACCTGACAACGTACCGCTGATCGCAACGATCACACCAGCCCACCAGTGTGTTTTGGGCGAAACCCTGTTCCAACCGTAAAGATAGATCCCCAAAAAGATCGCTTCGAGGAAAAAGGCAAACCCCTCAAGCGAAAACGGCATGCCGATGATCGGCCCAGCGTACTCCATAAATTTTGGCCACAATAAACCCAACTCAAAAGAAAGGACGGTCCCTGAGACCGCCCCTACCGCAAACATAATGGCTGTACCTTTGGCCCACCTCTTCGCCAGTACAAGATAGACCTCATCTTTCGTCCGTAACCACATACCTTCGGCGATCACCATCAACAACGGCATGCCAATCCCCACAATCGCAAATACGATGTGAAAGGCCAATGACATCGCCATTTGCGAACGTGCCGCAAATAAGTCACTCATCTCCATTCTCCTTTATATATAAGCTCCTAAAGTTTGCTGCCGTGCAACACACAGCAACAAAGAACACCACCGATGTACACATGCTGTGCTCTCCACGACACTCACGCAAGAGACCATGAAGACACCACCTCAAGTCGTCGAATGGAACCACACATTCTCCTACTCGGGTCTTCTCCATCCAACGATTGAAAGAAACGACATGTATAAAAACATAAAAACTTCTCTACCTTACACAACTATGCTCATTTTGAGAATATCCTACACATAGCGCAAGGAAGGTTACGCAATAAGAGACGCCAAACACGAAAAAGGTCAAAAGAAAAAGAGGGGCAAGTTGTCACATAGACCGAAATGCTCGGAGCCATGAGACCCATCTTTATTGTACGAGGGAGAGGAGAGATTGGCTACGTAGGGAGAGAGAGGGAAAGAGAAATGCTTTTGCTCTCAGCGAGAGTAAGAGATCCCGACACTGAAGACCTGAAAGCTTTGTGCGGAGTTGCGGGCCCACACGATCGGATCAAAAGACGCCTCAAAGGCCCAACCCTCATAGATGGGAAGGTACACTTGCAACGCGGTGACGATGTAACCTTTGGTGTACACGTCTTCTCCAAAAGGAAGCAATCCATGCACTGTTAACATCGCCATCCATCTTTTCTGTGGCCAAAAGGTCCACCCAAGCTGCGTAAAAAACAGCCCACTGTCGAGAAAACTCCTTTGATCCGAGGCCGGCAGCGCCCCAACAAATGCCTCCGTACGGAAGCGATACCCAAGCTCAGCAAACGCATACAAAGGCGTGTTGGGGATCCCGCCACCGATAGAAAACCATCCTGTGACGTCGATCTGACCATCCCCCACAGCGGGAAAATTGTTGGCGCGAGCACCAACAGCTCGCGGCAGTCGATCGAGATCGTACATCGGAATTTTCACCTCAACACGTGCAGCCATCGGCAGTGGAAGCCGAACAGGCGGCGTGTATTGTAGACCAAAGAAGCTGTCCGCTGTCGTCCCATGCATGTACCACGCACCATTACTAAAGCTGTTGCGAGAGATCGTATAGGGGACGTAACCTAGCACCTGAAATCCAAAAGGTAAGCCCGCCTCAAAATACACAGAAGTCGTCGCCCCAAAGTAATCTGTGCCAGTCTGCAACTTGCCCTGCGCGTCGATAAAGGCGTTGGATAAAAAGAAACCTTCACTGAGCTTGACGTAGAGCTGCCCAGTTTGCTTGGTCCACGGTCCTGCTTCGACATCACGAGGCGCAAACAACGCCATCACACACAACAACATATATACAGCGAACCGCGACATTCAACCTTCTCCTTTTGGCGGCCTGTACAAGATCATTTAAGGCCGATCTGCTTTCGGTAACTCTTTCCACCTGGTCCACTGAGTCCCCAGTAGGCCAAACGTTTTGTCTTCTGTAAGCGCATATCTTCGCCATCACTTGAGGTCCAACGTAAGAGGCGGTGATCACCACCACGCTCGACGTAAAAGTCACGCAGGACACCTTTGTACTTGAGCGTGAAGTGATGGACTTTCTGTGTCCCGAGGAGGCTCTGTTTACGCGCAATGGTAGCCTGGACCGGGCGCAAAGCGCGATGCGCTTTGCGCGTCGTCCAGAGAGACGGGATGAGTGAGCCGCTCCAATCTTTTCCACCAGCAAACGCACCGTCCAGTTCGCGCAATTGGATCATCAGCGCGTCTTCATAAAGCGCACCTTTGCCAGTCTTGATCCGTTCGGCCTGTTCGCCTTCGCTCGCAAAGTACGAGAAGACCTTACTCACAACATCATCTTGACCGGGCCAGATCCCATGAAAGATGTGGCCACACCATTCCTGCGCGGTCAACGTGACCTTAACAGGTGGGAAGCTCTCCTCACGCCACTTGCCGACCGCCGTGAAGACACTCGTCAAGACGGAGTAAGGGTAGATGCCTGTCTGGAACTTGAGGGCATAATTCAGCTTGAGCACAGGGACGCGATAAGGTGAACGCACACTGTCATCCTTGATCCACTTGCGCCGATCCATCGTCTCAGTCACGTAAACCAAAGCAGCCGTCGCATCGCGCAGTTGACCATAGCGAGAGACTTTACCTTTGTATCCAGTCAACTCGCCCTTTCCATCGCCCCAATGTTTCCAGAATCCGGGCAACGCACCTCGCACAGGCTTTGCAGGAAGTTGAGCGCTCGCGTCGTGCTGCCAGGGTGCGGTAGATGTGCTCTTGACACTCGTCCCACCTGCCCCATTGGAGTAGGCAAATTGGCAACCATACAGCATGCCTCCTGCTGTAAGAGACAACAACACCGACACTTGCCATGTGTATTTTCGAAAAAATTGCATCGTTTTGACCTCGTTCACTCTCTCTGTACTTGATAGCAAGCCAGAACATGAGCACATTGGTTGATAGATAATGGGATCAAAACATAGTGACCATGTCATCCATTCTCAAACGTGATGGTAAGTCGCGGCAAGCTGGTGTAGTGTTACGCAAGCCCGACACAAAACAACGCAACGTGAACCCTTTTGATAAAACGTTCGTCAAAAAGATCGAAAAAGTGTAACGTTCAGTAGAACAACACGACAAACAAGGGATCAATTGAAAGATCAACTTTGTGTATGACCATAGAAGCATCATTGCTCAGGAGGAATGTTATGAAAAAGTGGACCATTTGGAGTGTCATGTTTGTCTTCGCGATGACTCTCGCCGTTTGGAACATCGCATGTAGTGACAACAACAGCAACGGAAACGACGGCGGAACCAACCAGGAGCAGACTGTCACTCCTGACACCAAAGAGACCAAAGAAGAGACGCAAGTCAAAGAAGAGACGCAAGTCAAAGAAGAGACACAAGTCAAAGACGAAGCGACCTCCAAACCTTCTCCCTGATCGCTGCTTCCCACACCTCTCTCTGCTTTCTCACCAAACAGCTCCCGACCACAAACATCCCCCCAACATTCACAAGTCACCGAGATCCTTTTGATCATGTCATTTTTTTGACGATCCTCGCGCGCACCTGCTATCTTCGGTGTTGCTCGTTTTTACCGAAAACATAGAGTTTTTGTCACAGAGGATCAAGCCATGACAAACAAACAAAAATGGGTGTTACTCGCGATGATGGTGGGGACATTATTTGTCTCTTGGACGCTCGTGAAGAACTCTTCGGCCTTACGCAACTACCGATGGTTTAAGGCAAAAGTGGTCGAACAAAAGAAGATCACGGCGAAAGAACAGAGCATCAACGAACAATTGCGTCGCAAAGTGGTCGCTCTTCAATATGATCATCGCGTCATCGAACGTGTGGCACGAGATCACCTTTCCCTCACACGAGAAGGCGAGATCATCGTGATTCTGCCTCGCTAGCCAACGTTGGAAGATCATGCGCTCCTACATCACCCAGACCCGACAGACTCCCTATGAGAGAATGCTCTCAAGCATCCTCGCAGTCAGCGTCCTTGGCCTTTTGGTCTCTGGCCTCTTGGATCGTCCCCAACCTCCTCTTCAGTGGCTCTTCCCCTGTATCAGTCTGTATCTGACATGGTTGGGTTGGGAGATGTACAGAGGTGTGCAGCGATTTTGGTTGCTCGATCGAAGCCTCGAACACTCCTATGAACCGTGGCTCGGACTTGGCTATGCGCTGCTCGCAGGGATCGCGATCATGCTCCGACTCAGTGGTGGCCTCATCTCCCCCTTCTACCCGATCTTCTACCTCGCGGTCGCGTTTCTTGCGAGTGTGGGGACAACCTCACAAGGTCCAGCGTGGTTTGGATATGCCCTCCTGCTCGAATTTGCGAGTGTCCTCGCGACAGGCATTCATCTGCATGGGAGCGTGGGAAAAGGCGCCCTGCATGTCCTTTACCTGGGGATCTTCGCCGGCTCACATCATATCTTCCTCGCAGGTCTGCTTCGTGCAGCGACACGTCATCGAAACAACAAGCGACAACACGAACTGACTCCACACACAGCCCCTCCAGCCGAATCAGTCCAGGGTATGACCGCCTCTTCGCTCGAAGCGATGGGCAACGATCGCCTCGCCCTCCTCGCGCTTCTCAAAGAAGGACTCGACGCACACGGTTGCGCGCTGTTGTGGCTCAGTCAGGACAACCAAACATACGAAGTCATTGAGATCGACACGGACGCCCAGTCTCTGACACATGGTCCATTTTCGATCCGCACGGGGACACCGGCAAGTGTCTTCAAAGGAAGCACCAACGTCCGTCTCTCTCGTGGAGGAGAGCACGGACTTCATCTCCCTTACTACGATCGACACGTTCAGGCGCGCGCCTTGCTCGCTGTGCCCATCCGCCAAGGACAAAATGTACGCGGCGCGATCTGCATCGACCGCGTCCGTATGGCTCCCTTCTCCGCTCGCGAAGAAGCTCTCCTCGAAGCTGCCGCGATGGTCTTTGGACGTGCCCTTGAGAGTGAACGCTCTCATCAGCGCTCTGATCAGGAGTTGGCCAGTCTCCACCAGCTACACGACATTGGGCAGCAGCTCAACCAACTGCACAACGAAACAGAGTTGGCGGAAAAATCTCTCGAAGCAGCCGCATCGATTGCGCCATTCCAGTGGGGATTTTTATCGCGTTATGACCAAGTGTCAGAGACACACACGGTCCTCGCGACACACGGCACTTGCCATGGCTTAGAGGGACAAACCTTCCAGCTCGGCAATTGCCTGCTCTCTCTGTCCCTCAAACATGGATGCCCCCTCCCAGAAAATGGTTTGATCCGTGGTCCGGGACCTTACATCGCACAGGTCGATCCGGAGCTTCCAGCGCTCGCGAGCCTGATGATCTTCCCCTTGGTCCTCAAACGCGAGCCCGTTGGTTGCCTCGTCCTCGGCTCCGAAGACGCACAGTGCTTTGTCGACATCGATCGTCAAAAACAACTTGGCGCGTTGAGTCACCAACTCGCGGCACTTATCGACAACTCTCGCTACACTGAGCAGATCGAAGATCTGGTCCAACACGACAACCTCACAGGGCTGCTCAATCACCGCTCCTTTATGGAGCGTTTTCGAGAATCGTTCCAGGCAGCACAGCAACAACAACGCACGCTCTCTTTGTTGCTCTTCGACATCGACCACTTTAAGCACGTAAACGATCGGTATGGTCACCCTGTTGGAGATCGTGTACTCCAGCAGCTCGCTGGACTACTACGCGATACAACAGGTGATATCGAACGTACAGCTCGCTATGGTGGTGAAGAGTTTGCCCTCCTCCTCGAAGACACTTCGACGATGGCAGCGCTACAACTCGCGGATAAGATCCGAAAACAGGTCGCACAGTTGATGTTCCACTCAGATGGCCACGATCCGGACTCCTTCCACGTGACGATCTCGATTGGACTTGCGACCTTCCCTGCGCACGCGTCCGATCCCGAAACTTTGGTTCGTCGCGCAGATGAAGCCCTCTTCTCTGCAAAAAGTCGTGGACGAAACCGGGCTGTGTTGTTTCAGGCGCTCGATCAACGTGCACCTTCCATCCAACCAGTATCTCTCGAATCGCTCGACGCGACGCCGCAAAAAGGCTGGGGTTGGGGTTCACTCCCTCCAAGTCAAGATCCCGAAGAGCTCGTCGATCCAGAGAGGTGGTCTTGGTGGACACAAAGTTCACAACCCCCACGGGCCGAGCAATTTATGGAAGCTGATATTGCTTCTGCGCCAGCAGAATCAGAACATCACAACCCTCTTTCCCCACCCCCCGCGTCAGAAGATCCCCTACACGATCACGACCCCTTCCCCGAAGTTTAACACCTCTCCCAGATAACAGCCTCACAAGATCGGTGACAGGAGCCTCGCGGATGCCTCCGCAAACTTTTGGCTCCAAGGACGTTGTACAAAGCTGATCAAATCGATCTCTTTTGCGTCCAAAATGTCCTGCAAAAAGCTCTCTTCGAGCGAAGCCGCAAAGGACTCACTGTACACAAACGCGTTGAGTTCAAAGTTGAGGTGAAAGCTGCGAATATCCATATTCGCCGAACCGATCGTCCCACAGCGGCGATCCACAACCATCGTCTTGGCGTGCAGCAATCCCTTCTCGTACTCGTAGATCCTCACCCCTGCGCGCAACAAACTCTTGTAATAAGAACGTCCTGCGTACAACACGATCGACATATCGAGTTTGCCCGGCAGCAACAAGCGGACATCCACACCACGAAGCGCGGCAGACTCAAGCGCCGTCAAGATCGAATCATCCGGGATAAAATAAGGCGTCGTGATCCAGACCTTTTGATGGGCCGATGTGATCGAAAGAAAAAACAACAGATGAATCGAATACCACGGTTGATCAGGCCCAGAGGCGATCATCTGTACGAGCTCTTGCCCGACCTCTTTTTGTGTCTTGGGGTAGTATTCGGCGTCCACCAACATGTCCCCTGTCGCGTAACACCAATCCTCGACAAAGACTTGCTGTAATTGCAACACCGCCGGCCCCTCGATCCGCACATGGGAGTCCCTCCAGTATCCATACGCCGGATCAAGCCCTCTGTATTCATCACCGACATTGATCCCACCAGTAAATCCGACAAGCCCATCAACGATGACGACTTTCCTGTGGTTGCGAAAGTTGAGCTGTGATTTACGCCATGCGTATGGGAAACGTAACGGCAAAAAAGGTACACAATCGGCCCCCACGTCTGTCAGCGGCTTCCAAAAATCCTGCGCGAGCTCCAACGACCCAATCCAGTCGTACAAAACGCGGACCTTTACGCCCTCTTTTGCTCGCTCGATCAACAGATCTCTTATCCATGTCCCCGTCTTGTCCGAACGAAAGATATAGTAGATCATGTGGATATGGTGCGTCGCTTTGGCGATCTCTTCAGCGACAGTGTCGAATTTATGCTCTGCGTTGTTGAGCACGTCGAGGTGATTGCCTCTCACGAGCGGCATGTCCACGACACGTCGCGCGAGTGTGATCAAGGGTTGGTTTTGTTCAAACAGCTTTTGCTCGGTGGGTGTAAGCAAAGGAGCGGCAGGTGCCTTGCCTGGATCATGCTCATCAAAGTGAGCATCGAAGAGACCTGAGATACCAGGCATTGAGGAGATATCGAGCGCACGAGACACGGAACCTTCTGGGCCCATATCGAGTTCAAGCTCGGCAAGCTCAAGATCGAGTTGTGTGAGTGAGCTCGCACGCAGACGCCTTCTGCGCTCGAAACGCATCCGACCGAAGAGGTAGTAAAACACCGCTCCAAAGATCGGAATAAACAGCAGGATCAAGATCCAGGCGAGCGTCGCAACAGGCTTACGCTGTTCGAGGAGCACAAATACACTCAACACGATCGCGTGCAGGATCGTGACGGTGAGCAAAATGATCAACCACACCATATTGTCACTCTTTTCTCTCCATCAAGCAGATGTTCGCAATACAAGGACACTCCAAGGAAAAAGTGAAACAGATTTCCCAAGAAAGCCTTTTGCTTGTCAAGTGGGTGGAAAAGGATTATATCTTTCTCGCGGTCCAAACGGACACGCTCACAGCACTTTGGCGAGCACGACATCAGAGATGAACTTTGTGGCATTTTTTGGGATACCACATAGGATGAGCTCGTTGCCATCGTCTTCGTGTTTTGCATCACTTCGTTGTGAACAACAAACACTCTGATGTACGTCATCATGGTGGACAGGTCGCACAAACGACTTTAGCCGACCTTGTCGCTATCGAAAGACAAACATTTGTTTGCACCACGAATCATGGAGGAAACATATACATGCCTATTTACGAATATCAATGTGAGCAGTGTGGCGCGGTCATCGAACGAATCCAATCAGCGAGCGCAGCTGCGCCTGACAAGTGTCCCGAATGCCAAGGCGGGCCACTTCATAAATTGATGTCCCAAAGCTCCTTCGTCCTTAAAGGAGGAGGTTGGTACAAAGATGGTTATTCAGGACCATCCAACACCTCAAAGAGCAGTCCATCGAGTGGTAGCTCATCAAGCAGCTCGTCCACTTCGACCTCATCGACCTCATCCGACACAAGCTCATCGAGCGCGAGTTCTTCGAGCACGAGTTCTTCGAGCACGAGCAGCTCGGACTAGACAGTCCTTTGACATGCCTGGGCCGTGCAACCTCGCACACACCAATTTGATGTGTGTCGTCATGGATGTATCGTTTGCGACGTGTTTTCTCATTCTTTCACAAGGCTCAAGGAGACCAGAGATGCTGATCGACGGAAAATCTATCGCCATTGAGATACGTAAAGGCCTCAAACAAGAAGTCGCAACACTCACGGAGCAAGGCATCGTGCCTGGTCTGGAGGTCATCCTCGTAGGAGACGACCCGGCCTCGCAGGTATACGTCCGCAGCAAAGAGAGAGCTTGTGAACGCGCTGGCATTCGCTCCGTCGTTCACAGACTCCCAGCGGAGACACCACAAGAAGATCTCCATGCATTGATCCAAAAGCTGAACAAAGATGACGCTGTTGACGGAATCTTACTGCAGCTTCCGCTCCCTAAGGGGCTCGATAGTGATCAGGCGATTTTGCAGATCGCGCCTGAGAAGGATGTGGATGGACTCCACCCTGTGAACTTGGGGCGCCTTGTCGCCGGCCTTCCAGGCCCTCGTCCATGTACGCCTCTCGGCTGCATTGCCCTCCTGGACAAAATCGGCTACAACGTCGAAGGAAAAAAAGCCGTTGTGATTGGAAGGAGTATCCTCGTTGGCAAACCTATTGGCTTGCTCCTCTTGCAAAAAAATGCGACGGTAACTTATTGTCACTCACGTACCCAGCAACTCGAAGATGAAGTCCGCGCCGCAGACATCGTCGTCGCAGCGGTAGGACGCCCACAGATGGTACGTGGTAGTTGGCTCAAACCAGACGCTGTCGTCATCGATGTTGGCATCAATCGGCTCGATGATGGCTCTTTGGTAGGTGACGTCCACTTCGAAGAAGCCGAAGCACAAGCCAAGGCGATCACACCTGTTCCAGGAGGCGTTGGTCCGATGACCATCGCGATGCTGTTGCAAAATACTGTGGACTCTGCAAAAATACGAAAATGGCCCGAACACACCACCACATAAAAGGAGGCATGTCATGATTGTGTATATCATCATTGCCATTGTTGTACTGGCGATCGTTATCCCATTCTTTTTTGGCGGACACGAAGACGAAGTGATCGTAGAAGAAGTCATTGTCTACGACGATGACGATGACTACTACGAAGATGAAGTCGTCGAAGAGGTCATCTACGAAGAAGAATACTAAGCCATATCCTCAAAGATGCCGTTTTCTTCTTGTTTCTCACGTGCAACGTCACTATGCTGACAGCCGGGTGTACACATGGAGAATGCGGTTTCGCCTTACATGACCCGCCTTCCCCCATGCCAACTCCCCCAACATCATCTCCAACAACAAAGAAGAGAGTACGATTTCATGATTCGACAGTGCCGCTTCATACATACATGCGTTTGGCTTATTGCGTTGTATCTGTTCTCCGCTCCCAACACATTCGCGAGCCCAACAACACACCCAACTAAGCGCATCGCGACCAGCCAACCAACACAGGCAAACACCGCTCCCACCAAACGCACAAAGCAAGCCAAACAAGTGTCGATTCAAATCGACAAACAAGGTGTCGCCTACTACAAACAAAATCCCCTGAGCCTCTTTCAATTGCTCCAGCTCACCAACCAATGGAAGCAACAAAAAGCGACCGTGGTGATGCAAATCGATCCGAGCGCTCCCTACCAAAAGGTCTCTGTCGTTGAAGCTCTGATCACACGCTCAACTCTTCCACTGAAAAAACAGTTCCGTGCACTTGCGCCGAAAAAAACGACAACATCAACGCCCAAGGCTGCCCCAGTCGCGCGAAGAGCAGCTCCAACCGCTCGCAAGACCGCGCCAGCCGCCCGCAAAGCACGCAACCCTCACGCACGTCCCGCTGCGCCTGCTGGAAAACCTTCGAAAGGTTGGGGTGGAGTGCCTCATCAAAGCCAACCCAAAAAGGCTGGCGTGAGCCCGATCGTCTTGAGAGGACAACTGGCGCTCCCACAAACAACACAAACGGGTGCCTTGCCCACGGCGCTTATCCTCTTCAAAAATGGAAAAAATGTACCGCAACTGCGCGTCCAAACAGACGTCCTTGGGCGCTTTCGCTACACACTCTTCCCACAAAAAGGCGAGCAGTTCCGCATCGCGATCCTTTATAAAGGGCAATTCCTCCAATACCCCGTACCACTTCAGCAGCAAAAAAACGGTATCCTCCCTCTACGGATCGAGCTTCCTGCTCCTAAAACCCCGAAGAAAGTAGCTGCTCCTGTCGCACCACGCACGACAAACACAAAGTGGGATCGTGTACCAGAGGTCAAAGCACCTAAACTCAAAGCCACTCCACGTACAACATTCCAAATCCAGATCTTTCACAAAGACAAGAGCATCGCCAAGGAAAGCATCCCCACTGGTCTGATCGAACGTGTCGGCAAAAAACGCAATTATCTGGGACGCGCCAAGACCGACGCACTCGGCCGCCTTCGTTACACGATCAATCCACAGGCGAAAGGTGTATACCGTGTCGCAGTCCTTTACGGCACCCGACTGCATATGCACACCATCCCCCCCGTCAAAACACCCAAACGGAATATCTACGTCCCTATCGTCCTGCCCTCCAAAGTCTTCGAAGCCGTCTCTTTCGAAGCCTTCAACACGTTGATCGAACCGATGCCCAAGAAACGCGGAGAGTATCGCGTTAGCCACTTCGCATCGGTCCTCTACCAACGTCCACCAGCAGGGCAAAAACCCAAAAAAGTATCTCTCCCCATCCCAACAGATGCTTCGGGGGTCCAGCTCGGCCGCGGGATGCAAAAGTACAAAGTCGCGAGAGGTGCCGGACGCCTACAAATCCAAAACCAACTGACTGTAGGTCGACACAGACTCTCCTACGCCTATATTGTCACAACCAAACAAGGCAGCATCCCACTCTCCATCAACATCCCCTATGCATCCGAACGTACAGACATCTTCATCCACCCAGATCTCAAACTGCTACGTCCCAAAAAACCTCTGCGTAACGTCGAACTCTCTCAAGGCCCCAAAGGACCCAAGCGTAGCTTCGGTGTTCTGCGACAAGGTGCCACCAAAAAAGCCTTTTCTCTCCAAATGCTTCTCGAAGACTCGAAGTTTAAACGCTATTCTGGCTTCTTTGGAAAAATCCGAAAACTTCGTGACACCCCCAACGGCCGCAAAAAACTGACCGGGATCACTGTCCTCCTCACAACCAGCCTCCTTGGTCTGATCGTTGTCTTTATGAGACCAAGACAAGAAGAAGAGGATGAAGACGAAGAGGACGACGTCGAGGAAGATGACGACGAAGAAGATGACGACGAAGATGACGAAGATGACGAAGATGACGACGACGAAGAAGACGACGAAGATGACGAAGATGACGAAGATGACGACGACGAAGATGAAGAAGATGAAGACGACGACGAGAAAGACGATAAAGACAAAAACAAACAGTCGTAAGTTCACATCATGCCTATCGATTGGATATTAAAATGCTGATCCGGCAGACGTTGCACTTGCGTCCAAAGCAAAGCGTCCTATGAGGACGTTTGCTCCGTTCGCTTTGCAACATATGCCTCAA